>Ga0307983_1000195_pt1 | contig 32169 bp, 42 predicted proteins | sample OrgLakmetagen991_FD_201845 | JGI IMG/M metagenome (GOLD analysis project Ga0307983, IMG submission 201845) | Saline water microbial communities from Organic Lake, Antarctica - #991 | ecosystem: Environmental > Aquatic > Non-marine Saline and Alkaline > Saline | place: Antarctica: Organic Lake...
CAAGTGATTCAGGATAAAATGCAGTTAACGAAGAAACCAAAGATGACAAAACTCCCATTGGATGTGAGTTAGAAGGGAATCCTTCCAAAATATTCTTAATGTCTTCGTGAATAAGAGTGTGGTGCGTAATTTCTTTTTGGTATGCCTCTAATTGAGCTTTATTAGGTAACTCTCCATAAATTAACAAGTATGAAACTTCCAAGAAAGTTGCTTTTTCAGCTAAATCTTCAATCGAGTATCCTCTGTATCTTAGAATACCTTTTTCCCCATCTAAAAATGTTATTGCACTTGAAGTAGACCCTGTGTTTTTGTAACCCGGATCAATTGTAATGTATCCTGTACTACTTCTTAATGAACTAATATCGACTGCTTTTTCGTTTTCAGTTCCCGTAACAATTGGTAATTCAATCGTTTTTCCATCAATAATTAACTGCGCTGTTTCTGACATTTCTCCTCGTTTGTTTAGTTTATCTTGTTAACATAAAGTAGGGAATAAAGTTGCTTCATTTTCCTACTTCATTAGATTACAAAAATAAGTAAGAGCATCCTGCTTTACAATAGTGTTTATATTAAATAAACTTAAAGGAATCTGAAGGGTAAATTGCCGTACCTCCCAACATCTCTTCAATTCTTAATAATTGGTTGTATTTAGCCATCCGATCTGAGCGAGAAGCTGAACCTGTTTTGATTTGCCCTGTAGAAAGAGCCACTGCTAGGTCAGCGATAGTACTATCTTCTGTTTCCCCTGATCGATGACTCATAACAGAAGTATATTTATTTCTTGTAGCTAATTCCACCGCTTGAATCGTCTCTGTTAAAGTTCCGATTTGGTTCACTTTTATAAGAATAGAGTTGGCAATATTTTCATCTATTCCTCTTTGCAAGCGTTTTACATTAGTAACGAATAAATCATCTCCTACCAACTGCACCTTATCTCCTACCATTTTTGTCAATTCTGACCAACCAGTCCAATCGTCCTCATCCAAAGCATCCTCCAAAGAAACAATAGGATACTTGGTAGTCCAATCTTTCCAATAGGTAGCCATTTCTGAAGATGTTAATTTGTCTCCGCTTGACTTGTGAAAATGATACACCTTTTCTTCCTTATTATAAAATTCAGAAGCAGCTGCATCCATGGCGATAAAAACATCTTCTCCTGGTCTAAACCCTGCTTTCTCAATTGCTTTTAATACATATTCCACCGCTTCTTCGTTGGAACCTAGGTTTGGAGCAAATCCTCCTTCATCTCCAACATTAGTTGAAAATCCTTTGTCTTTCAATACTCCTTTTAAATGATGAAATATTTCTGTGCCCATTTGTAACGCATGGGAAAAGGAGTTTGCCTTAATAGGCATTACCATGAATTCTTGGAAATCAATACTATTATCAGCATGTGATCCTCCGTTCAGAATATTCATCATTGGTATAGGTAGTGTGTGAGCATTAACTCCACCTATGTAACGATATAGTGGCATTCCAATCTCCAAAGCTGCCGCTTTTGCAACCGCAAGAGAAACACCTAACATTGCATTTGCACCCAAGTTAGATTTATTATCTGTTCCGTCTAAGTCTATTAAAAAACGATCTAGGCCTGTCTGATCAAATACGTTAGAACCTTTAAGTTCAGCATTAATACTTGTATTCACATTTTGAACGGCCTTCAAAACCCCTTTCCCTAAATAGTTTTTCGGGTCTCCATCTCTTAATTCCACTGCCTCGTGCACTCCTGTTGAAGCTCCTGAAGGAACAGCCGCTCTTCCTACCGTGCCGTTTTGCGTTGTCACATCCACCTCTACGGTTGGATTACCTCTAGAATCTAAAATCTGTCTTGCGTGAATATTTGCAATTAAACTCATATTTCCTATTTTTTATTTTGTGCTATAACTTCAATAAAATTGTCAAATAAATATCTGGAATCGTGCGGGCCGGGAGATGCTTCCGGATGATATTGGACTGAAAATGCAGATTGATTTTTCAGTCTAATTCCAGCAACGCTGTTATCGTTCAAATGCTCGTGAGTGATTTCTACCAACTCACTTTGCTCTGCTGAATTGCGATCTACTACAAATCCATGATTTTGAGAAGTTACTTCCCCTTTCCCTGTTAATAGATTCTTTACAGGATGATTTATTCCCCTATGACCATTGTGCATCTTGACCGTCTTTAAGCCACACGCTAATGACAACAACTGATGACCTAAACAAATTCCGAACAGAGGCAATTTGGTAGCCAACAACTCCTTAATCTTTTCAACACTAGCCTCCATAGCAGAAGGGTCGCCAGGTCCATTGCTTAACATGATTCCATCCGGTTCCCACACAAGAATATCGGCAGTAGAGGAATCCATTGGAAAAACTTTTACATAGGCTCCCCTTTCCGTTAAGCATCTTGCAATATTGGTTTTAGTGCCATAGTCGACTATTGCAACTTTTAAATCCGCATTGCTGTCGCCCAAATAGTAGGCTTCTTTAGTTGTTACTTTGGAGGAAAGTTCTAACCCTTGCATGGAAGGTACTTTTGATAACTTGTCTAACAACACATCCACATCAAACTCTTCCGAAGAAATGATAACATTCATCGCACCCTTATCTCTAATTTGACGAACCACAGATCTAGAGTCTACATCTGTAATTGCTACAATTTTATTGGCCTCAAAATAATTTTGCAAAGATCCATCTGCCATTGGACGAGAGTATACGCCCGAGAACTTTTTACAAATAAGTCCTGAAATTTTTACCGTGTCAGATTCTACCTCGCTATCTTCTACGCCATAATTCCCTATGTGTGAAGTGGCACAAACCATTACTTGTCCAAAATAAGATGGGTCAGTATATATTTCTTGGTAGCCAGTCATACCTGTATTAAAACAAATTTCACCGGTACTAGTACCAACAATTCCTGCAGAAGAACCGTGAAAAACGGTACCATCTTCCAAGACTACAATGCCTTTACCTTTTGAGTTATACTTCATTATATTTTGCGCTTTAGGTATTAAAGTTTAAATCAAAAAAAAGGATAAAACCTTAAGCTTTATCCTTTTTTAAATTATTTTATCAACGTAAAATCAACTTTTAATCTTTGTCGTTTTCTTTAGTTTCCTTTGCTTCCGATTTAACATCTTCTGCAGAAGTCTCGACAGTTTCTTCTACTTTAGCCTTTCCAGAACCTCTTCTGCTTCTTGCTTTTTTCTTAGGAGTCTTAGCTTCTGCTCCGTAGATTTCGTTAAAATCAACTAATTCGATTAAACACATCTCAGCATTATCACCCATTCTGTTTCCAGTCTTGATGATTCTTGTATACCCACCTGGTCGACTAGCAACTGCAGGTGCTACATCCCTAAACAATTCAGAAACAACATACTTGTTATTCAAGTATCTAAATACAACTCTTCTAGAGTGAGTTGAATCGTTCTTCGATTTAGTAATTAATGGTTCAACGAATACCCTTAGAGCCTTTGCTTTAGCTACAGTAGTATTAATTCTCTTGTGTTGAATTAGAGAACAAGCCATGTTTGAAAGCATTGCTTTTCTATGAGATCTTGTTCTACCTAAATGATTAAATTTCTTTCCGTGTCGCATAATTCTTAATCCTTATCCAATTTGTACTTCGCAACGTTCATTCCGAAAGTCAAGTTTTTATTTTCTACCAATTCATCTAATTCAGTTAAAGACTTCTTACCAAAGTTTCTGAATTTTAATAAATCAGACTTATTAAATTGTACTAACTCACCTAGAGTGTCAACATCAGCCGCCTTTAAGCAATTCAATGCTCTCACGGATAAATCCATGTCGATTAAACGAGTTTTCAATAATTGTCTCATGTGTAGTGAATCTTCATCAAACTCTTCCACCGCAGACTTCACCTCTGTTTCAAGAGCAATTTTCTCATCTGAAAACAACATAAAATGCTGAATTAGAATTGTAGCCGCCTCTTTTAACGCTTCTTTAGGGTGAATTGAACCATCAGACTCGATATCAATTACCAATTTTTCGTAATCAGTTCTTTCTTCTACTCTGTAATTCTCAATACTATAATTAACATTCTTGATCGGTGTAAAAATAGAATCAATTGGAATAAATCCAACCGGTGCATCTTCTACATCGTTCTCTTCAGAAGGAACATATCCTCTACCTTTCTCTACCGTCAATTCCATTTGAATCTTTACTGAACGCTCCATGTTACAAATAACATGATCCGGATTCAATACCTGGAAAGCAGAAGTAAACTTACCTATATCACCTGCAGTCAACTTATCTTGACCTGAAATAGAAATATTTACTTTTTCACTATTCGTACCATCAATTTGCTGCTTGAAACGAACTTGCTTCAAGTTTAAAATCATTGACGTTACGTCTTCAACAACCCCGTCAATAGTTGAAAATTCATGATCCACATTCTCCATCTTGATACCTGTAATCGCGTATCCTTCTAGAGATGAAAGCAAAATTCTTCTAATAGCATTACCAATTGTAATACCATAACCCGGTTCAAGTGGTCTGAATTCAAATTTACCGTGTTGGTCATTTGATTCAATCATGATAACCTTGTCAGGCCTTTGAAAATCTAAAATTGACATATATTATTTTTTTAGAATGTTATTACTTAGAGTAAAGTTCTACGATTAACTGTTCTTTGATGTTCTCGTTAATCTGAGCTCTGTCAGGAGCATTAACAAACTTACCTTTCATTTCTTGAGAGTTCCACTCTAACCAATCGTGTTGATCTCTTCTATTAGATAACGATTCGTTAATCGCTTCTAACGACTTAGATCTTTCTCTTACTTCGATTACATCACCTTCTTTACAGGAATAGGAAGCAATATTCATTACTGTTCCATTTACCATGAAATGCTTGTGACCAACCATTTGACGAGCACCTCTTCGTGTTGTAGCTAGACCGAGTCTATACACAACATTGTCAAGTCTAGACTCGCAAAGTTTCAACAAGTTTTCACCTGTAATTCCTTTTGTTCTAGATGCTTCTTTAAATAAGTTAGAGAATTGTTTCTCCAATATCCCATAAGTGTATTTAGCCTTTTGCTTTTCCATTAACTGAATAGCATATTCCGACTGCTTACCTCTTCTCTTATTTGGTCCATGTTGACCAGGAGGATAGTTCTTTTTTTCTAAAGCTCTGTCAGGTCCAAAGATTGGTTCTTTGAACTTTCTTGCAATTTTCGATTGAGGGCCTCTATATCTTGCCATTGTTCTTCTTTTTTATGCTTTACAATTAAACTCTTCTTCTCTTCGGTGGTCTACAACCATTGTGAGGAACTGGAGTTATATCAATAATCTCTGATACTTCAACACCGTTGTTATGTATAGTTCTGATTGCAGACTCTCTTCCTGAACCCGGACCTTTAACATATACTTTAACTCGTCTTAAACCTAAATCATGCGCTTCTTTTGTACACTCCTCGGCCGCTAATTGCGCAGCGTAAGGTGTGTTCTTTTTAGAGCCTTTAAATCCCATTTTTCCTGCAGAAGCCCAAGATATAACTTGACCGTTCTTATTGGTTAAAGAGATAATGATGTTGTTAAACGATGCATGAATGTGAGCCTCACCTATGGATTCGACTTTTACGCTCTTTTTCTTTTTCTGTGTAGATTTTGCCATCTTGTAAAACGTTATTCGCTTATTTATTTAGTAGCTTTCTTCTTGTTAGCAACTGTTTTCTTTTTACCTTTTCTTGTACGGGCATTGTTCTTTGTTTTCTGCCCTCTTAATGGTAGACCTGATCTGTGTCTAACACCTCTGTAACATCCAATGTCCATCAAACGCTTTATGTTTAATTGAACTTCAGATCTTAAAGCACCTTCAACAGTAAATTCATCCGTGATGAGTTCTCTAATTTTTCCTAAATCATCGTCATCCCAGTCTTGAACTTTCTTATCAACACTAACACCCGCTTTATCAAGAATCGACTGAGCTGAGCTCCTTCCAATTCCATAGATATAGGTTAAACCTATTACTCCTCGCTTGTTTTTTGGTAAATCAATACCTGCTATTCTAGCCATAAATAATGTTTTTTTATCCTTGTCTTTGCTTGAACTTTGGATTCTTTTTGTTAATAACATATAATCGTCCCTTTCTTCGAACGATTTTGCAATCAGCACTTCTTTTCTTAATTGATGCTCTTATTTTCATGATCCTTGATTTATTGTTACTGTAATAAAACTGAATTAATGCTTCAAATTTTACTTGTACCTATAAGTTATTCTACCTTTTGTTAAATCATATGGCGACATCTCCACTTTTACCTTGTCTCCTGGCAATAACTTGATGTAATACATTCTCATTTTACCAGAAATATGAGCAGTTATGATATGCCCGTTTTCCAACTCCACTCGAAACATAGCATTTGACAATGCTTCTGTTACTGTTCCATCTTGTTCTATTGACGCCTGTTTAGCCATTTATTATCTTTATTCTTATTTATTTCTTAATACTTCTTCAATCAATTCATGCGTAGACAATACCTCCGCTTTACCTTTTCTTACAAGCACGTCGTGCTCAAAATGCGCAGATGGTAAACCATCTTTTGCATATATTGTCCAGCCGTCGTCTCCTTGTTTAACATGTCTTTTACCCATGTTAATCATTGGCTCTATTGCTATCACCAATCCTTCCTTCAGCTTTGCTCCTTGTCCTCTCTTTCCGTAATTAGGTACTTGAGGCTCCTCATGTAACTTCTTACCCAACCCATGTCCAACAAGTTCTCTTACTACACCATATCCATTATCCTCTGCAACTGTCTGCACAGCATAACCAATATCTCCAACTCGATTCCCTGCAATCGCAGCTTCAATTCCTTTCTGAAGACAAAGCTTTGTAACAGATAACAACTTCTTGATATCTTCTGCTACTTCTCCTACTTCAAAAGTATAGGCTACATCACCGTAAAACTCATTCATCAAAACTCCACAATCAACGGAAACAATATCTCCGTCTCTTAGCGGCTCTTTTGAAGGCAAGCCATGAACTACTGCAGAATTTACTGAAGTTAAAAGAGTACTAGGACAGTCATAAAGACCTTTAAAACCGGGTACCCCACCATTATCTCTAATGAACTCCTCTGCCATCTGATCTAACCGAAGCGTTGTCACGCCTGGTTCAATTAGCTTAGCAACTTCGGCTAACGTTTTTCCAACAAGTAAAGAACTCTCTCTTATTAATTCTATTTCTTCTTCCGTCTTCAAATACATAACTTGACTATCCCGCCATGTTTATACTTGAACGTCCCTTTATCCTTCCCGACTTCATCAAACCATCGTAGTGTCTCATTAACAAATGACTTTCAATTTGCTGAAGTGTATCTAATACTACACCAACCATGATCAACAATGAAGTACCACCGAAAAACTGAGAAAACTGTCCGTTAACTCCTGCCTTTGCCGCGAATGCAGGCAAAATAGCTACGATGGCCAAAAATATTGAACCCGGTAATGTAATTCTTGATAAAATAGTATCTAGAAATTCAGCAGTTCGTTTTCCAGGTTTTACTCCAGGTACAAATCCACCATTTTTCTTCATATCATCTGCCATTTGATTAGGGTTCACCGTTACCGCTGTATAGAAGTAGGTGAAAGCAATAATCATAATCGCAAATATCAAGTTATACCAAAATCCTGTAAAATCACTTAATGCTTGGGTTATTCCTGATAAGGAATCCGTGTCAGCAAACCCAACTAAAGTAATTGGTATGAACATAATGGCCTGAGCAAATATAATTGGCATTACACCAGCTGCATTTACCTTTAAAGGTATGTACTGTCTAACACCACCATATTGTTTATTCCCAACAACTCTCTTCGCAAATTGAACCGGAACTCTTCTAGTTCCCTGAACTAACAATATCGTAGCTATGATCACCAATAGCAATATGACTAATTCAACTAACAAAATCACTAATCCACCACCATTTATTCTTGACGCAAATTCGGCAACAAAAGCAAAAGGCAAGTTGGCAATAATTCCAATCATGATTATTAATGAGATTCCGTTTCCTAATCCTTTTTCCGTGATTCTTTCACCCAACCACATTACAAACATAGTCCCTGTAATTAGGATAATTACAGTAGAAACCCACCAGAATGCATCATCAGGGCGAACCATAGCACCGCCTTGCGTGAATGCCGGAACTTGAGAAGCAATGTAAGGACCCGCTTGGAAACCAACAATTGCAATGGTTAGCATTCTAGTAATTTGATTGATACGCCGTCTGCCACTTTCACCCTCTTTTTGGAGTTTTTGAAAGTAAGGAATCGCGATTCCTAATAACTGCACTACAATGGATGCAGATATATAAGGCATGATTCCGAGTGCGAAAATAGATGCACGCGAAAAGGCTCCACCTGCAAACAAATCTAACAAATCAGCTATTCCACCGCCGTTATTGGCATTGGCTATATCTAAAGCAGCTGAATCGACACCTGGCAATACAATAAAAGAACCAAGACGATATATTAGCAGTAATCCTAGAGTATTGATAATTCTTACTCTAAGATCCTCTATCGTCCAAATATTCTTTAAAGTTTCTAAAAAACGTTTCATATTATGCTATAGTTTCTGTAGAACCACCTTTGGCCTCAATTGCTTCTTTCGCGCTTTTTGAGAATGCATGTGCCTTAACAGTAACCTTTGAGTCAACTGTTCCTCTACCTAAAATCTTCACTAATGTGTTTCTACCTGCAAGACCATTGTCCATCATAACATTGATATCAATTGTATCAAGGTTCTTTGTGGTTGCAAGCATCTGGATGGTATCTAGATTAACACCTTTGAATTCTTTTCTATTAATATTCGTAAAACCAAACTTAGGAACACGTCTTTGCAATGGCATCTGTCCACCTTCAAATCCGACCTTCTTCGAATAACCAGATCTAGACTTGGCGCCGTTATGACCTCTTGCTGAAGTACCTCCTCTGCCAGAACCTTCTCCTCTACCAACTCTTTTTCCTTTACTTTTTACTGAACCTTCTGCAGGTGTCAAATTACTTAAATCCATGATTAAATCTTTTAAGCTAATTATACTTTTTCAACCGATACAAGGTGCTTTACCTTGTTGATCATTCCTAAAACTTGTGGAGTATCTTCATGCTCAACAGTTTTTTGATTTCTTGTTAAACCCAAAGCGTCTAACGTTAGCTTCTGCTTATTTGGTCTATTTATTCTACTCCTTACTTGAGTAACTTTAATCTTTGACATTTGTTTCTATTTTATCCGTTAAATACAACATCAAGTTCAACACCTCTGTGCTTTGCAACAGTGTATGCATCTCTCATTTCCTGTAAAGCTTTGATTGTCGCTTTAACAACGTTGTGAGGATTTGATGATCCTTTAGATTTAGCTAACACATCGTGTACACCAACGCTTTCTAAAACAGCACGCATTGCACCACCCGCTATAACTCCTGTACCATTTGATGCAGGCTTAATAAAAACTTGTGCACCACCATACTTTGCTTCTTGTTGGTGAGGCACTGTGCCGTTTACAACAGGAACCTTAATAAGGTTTTTCTTAGCATCGTCAATACCTTTTGAAATCGCTTCAGTAACCTCATTCGCCTTTCCAAGACCGTATCCTACAACTCCATTTTCGTTTCCAACTACAACAATTGCAGAAAAACTAAAATGTCTACCACCTTTTGTTACCTTAGTTACTCTTTGAATACCAACTAATTTATCTTTTAGTTCGATTTCGCTCGACTTAACTCTTTTTGTGTTTGCGTTAGCCATAATCTATATAATTTCTTCTCTTTATTAAAAGTTCAATCCACCTTCTCTAGCACCATCAGCAACAGCTTTCACTCTACCGTGATACAAATAACCATTTCGGTCGAAACTTACTGAAGTAATTCCAGCTTTTGAAGCCTTTTCAGCAATTAACTTACCAACAGTAGTCGCTTTTTCCACCTTAGTTCCTTTCGCAGAAACTACAGCTTTTTCAGTAGACGATGCAGTAAGAATAGTTTTACCTGAATTGTCGTCGATCAATTGGGCATAAATTTCTTTATTACTTCTAAAGACAGACATTCTTGGACGAACAGCTGTTCCAGAAACAACCTTTCTAATCCTTCTTTTAATTCTTAGTCTTCTATTTGACTTTGTAAGTGCCATAACTATTTATTATTTAGCAGCAGACTTACCTGCTTTTCTTCTAATGTATTCACCAACAAATCGAATTCCTTTACCCTTGTATGGCTCAGGTTTTCTCATTGACTTAATTTTTGCAGCTACTTGACCGATTAATTGCTTATCAAAAGATTCTAAAGTAACAATTGGATTTTTACCTCTCTCAGAAGCAGTAGTAACTATTACCTCAGGAGCAATCTCCATAACGATAGGATGCGAAAAGCCTAAACTTAACTCTAAGATTTGACCTTTATTTGAAGCTCTATATCCAACACCTACTAACTCTAGGTCTCTTTTATAACCATTCTTCACACCTTCGATCATGTTATTTATCAAAGACCGGTATAATCCGTGCTTTGCTTTATGATCTTTTTGTTCTGAATGTCTTTCTAAAACAATTGAGTTTTCCTCTTTCTTTACAGTAATGTTAGAATCTACGTTCTGATGTAATTCTCCTTTTGGACCTTTTACGCTCACAACATTCTTGTCCGAGATTGTTATCTCTATTCCTGCGGGAACTTCAATTGGTGCTAAACCGATTCGTGACATGTTATTATAATCTTATTTTTTTAATATATGTAGCAAAGTACTTCACCACCTACTTTTTCTTTTCTTGCTTCCTTATCGGTAATTACACCTTTAGAGGTAGAAATTATTGCGATACCCAAACCATTGATTACTCTTGGTAAGTTATCTGCTTGTGCATACTTTCTCAAACCTGGCTTACTAACTCGAGTCAAGCTTTTTATAGCCGGAACCTTCGATACAGGATGATACTTCAATGCAATTTTAATTATACCTTGAGGATTTTCTCCGTCCACAAACTTGTAATTTAAAATGTAACCTTTTTCAAAAAGAATCTTAGTCATCTCTTTTTTAAGGTTAGAAGCAGGAATATCCACTATTCTATGCTTTGCACTTGATGCGTTTCTTATTCTTGTCAGAAAATCTGAAATTGGATCTGTCATTATTCCTTATATTAATTTACCAACTAGCTTTTTTAACACCAGGAATCAATCCTGAACTTGCCATTTCTCTGAAAGTTACTCTCGACAAACCAAATTGTCTCATGTATCCTTTAGGTCTACCAGTTATTTTACATCTGTTGTGCATTCTCACTGGTGCAGAGTTCTTAGGCAACTTTTGTAAACCTTCGTAATCACCTGCAGCCTTTAAAGCAGCTCTTTTATCAGCATACTTTTCAACCATTAGTGCGCGCTTTCTTTCGCGAGCTTTCATCGATTCTTTAGCCATGGCTTATTGTTCGTTTTTATTTTTTTGAAATGGCATTCCAAACTCCTTCAAAAGAGCTCTAGATTCCTCATTCGTTTCTGCTGTAGTAACGAAAGTGATATCCATACCACCAATATTATTCACTTTATCAATATCTATCTCTGGAAAGATGATTTGTTCTTTGATTCCTAAGGTATAGTTACCTCTACCATCAAATCCCTTGTTGTTAATCCCTCTAAAGTCTCTTGTACGAGGCAATGAAACAGAGATTAGTCGATCTAAAAATTCATACATCTTTTCTCCTCTCAACGTTACACGAACACCGATTGGCATCCCTTTACGAAGTTTAAAGTTTGATATATCCTTCTTTGAAAAGGTAGCTACCGCTTTTTGACCAGCTATTGAAGTCATCTCAGTTATTGCTGAATCAATCAACTTTTTATCCGCTACAGCCTTACCTACACCTTGGTTAATACAAATCTTTTCCAACTTAGGGATTTGCATTAAACTCTTGTAGTTAAAAGCAGACATCATGTTCTTTTTGATGTCTTCGTTATACATTGTTTTTAATCTTGGCTCCATTACTTAACTAGCTCTTTAGATTTCTTAAAATATCGAACAGACTTTCCGTCTTCTTCTCTTCTGCCTATTCTGTCAACTTTACCGGTTGAAGGATCAACCAACATCACATTTGAGATGTGAATTGGTGCATCTTGCTTGATGATACCACCTTCTTGGTTCGCTGCATTCGGCTTGGAGTGCTTACTATCCTTGCGGATATCGTCACCCTCAATAATAACTCTAGAGATAAAAGGCATTACTTTTAAAACAACCCCTTCTTTACCTTTAGAAACTCCGGCTACAACCCTTACAGCATCACCTTTTTTAATATTCAACTTCTTCATGCTATTAATCTATTAAAGTACCTCAGGTGCTAATGATACAATTTTCATAAACTTCTTTTCTCTCAATTCTCGGGCAACAGGTCCAAAAATACGAGTACCTCGCATCTCTCCAGTTTGGCCTAATAACACCACCGCGTTATTATCGAATCGAATGTAAGAACCATCCTGACGTCTAATCTCTTTTCTAGTGCGTACAATTACCGCCTTAGACACAGCTCCCTTTTTTATATTCCCGGAAGGAATTGCAGATTTCACTGAAACCACAATCTGATCTCCAATAGAAGCATATCTCCTCTTTGTTCCGCCTAATACTCTAATACAAAGTACTTCCTTTGCACCGCTATTGTCGGCTACTGATAACCTTGATTCTTGCTGTATCATAATTACTTCACTCTTTCAATTACTTCAACTAATCTCCAATTCTTGTTCTTGCTCAATGGACGAGTTTCCATGATTTTTACCGTATCACCGATATTACAATCATTTTTTTCATCGTGCGCCATGAACTTAGAAGTTTTCTTGATAAACTTCCCGTACATCGGATGCTTCACCCTACTCTGAACAGCAATAGTTATGGACTTATCCATCTTGTTGCTGAGGACTACTCCAATTCTTTCTTTTCTTAAGTTTCTTGTATTTTCCATCGGAATACTTTATTTCTCTTGAGCTTGTGTCAATTGTCTTTTTCTAATCTCTGTTTTCAATCGAGCAACAGTTCTTCGTGCCGCACCGATTTGCATTGGATTCTCCAAAGGAGATACCGAATGATTCATCTTCAATTTGCTTAGAAGCTCTGATTGCTCCGCCAAATTTTCATTCAAATCATCAACGCTAAGGTTTTTTATATCTGTTTGTTTCATCTCTTTTGCTTATTAACCTTTGTAATCTCTTCTAACGATAAATTTCGTTTTTACCGGTAATTTTTGAGAAGCTAATCTCATTGCTTCTTTTGCTATCTCTAATGGCACGCCATCAGCTTCAAACAAAATTCTACCAGGCTTAGCAATAGCAACCCATAATTCCGGAGCACCTTTACCCTTACCCATCCGCACTTCAGCCGGCTTCTTAGTTACAGGCTTGTCTGGAAATACTCGGATCCAAATTTGACCTTCTCTCTTCATATATCTAGTTACTGCAATCCTTGCCGCTTCTATCTGACGAGCTGTAATCCAACTCTCCTCTAAAGTCTTAATCGCAAAACTTCCGAATGCAATTTGGTTCCCACGTCCGGCATTACCCTTCATGCGACCTTTCTGCATCTTTCTAAACTTCGTTCTTTTCGGTTGTAACATTTTACTTTTATTTTAAGCTTGCTCTCTTACTCTTAGTTATTTCTTTTCTTTCCACCTCTAAAACCGCCTCTTCCTTGCTGTGACTTTGGTGCCGGCTTGTTGGATACAATATTTGGCGAAAGATCTCTTTTACCATAAATCTCACCTTTACAAATCCACACCTTTACACCTATTCTACCATAAGTAGTGTGAGCTTCAGATAGGGCATAATCAATGTCTGCTCTAAACGTGTGCAATGGAATTCTTCCTTCTTTATAAAACTCAGTTCGTGCCATTTCAGCTCCACCAAGTCTGCCACTTACCATAATCTTAATTCCTTCTGCACCCATTCTAATAGTGGAAGCAACTGACATCTTCGATGCTCTTCTAAAGGAAATTCTTCCCTCAATTTGACGAGCAACACTATCAGCAACTAGCTTTGCATCTAATTCAGGTCTTTTTATCTCAAAAATATTGATCTGAATATCTTTCTTAGTCAGCTTTTTTAACTCCTCTTTTAACATGTCCACGTCCTTACCACCTTTTCCGATAATAATACCCGGTCTTGAAGAGTTAATTGTAACTGTAATTAACTTTAATGTTCGTTCTATAACAATTTTAGAAATACTCGCTTTCTGTAACCTCGCCATGATATACTGACGAATCTTGTCATCTTCAGCAATTTTATCACCGTAGTTTCTACCACCGTACCAGTTTGAGTCCCATCCTTTAATGATTCCTAAACGATTTGCTATTGGATTTGTCTTCTGTCCCATTATTGAGTTTCTCTTATTTTGTTATAGTTTCTACCTTTAATCGATCCACTGTTAAAGTAACGTGGTTTGAACGTTTTCTGATTCTGTGACCTCTTCCTTGTGGAGCAGGGCGTAATCGTTTTAACATTCTCGCACTATCCACTTTCACTTCCGATACAACTAAATGATTATCTTCTGGTCTTTCGCCTTCGTTTTTAGTTTCCCAATTGGCAATCGCTGAACGAAGTAATTTCTCCATTCTATTAGATGCTTCTTTAGGACTATACTGTAGCATAGATAAAGCTTTAGAAACCTCTTCACCTCTTATCATATCAGCAACTAACCTCATTTTACGAGGTGATGTTGGACAATTTCTAAGCATTGCAAAGCTCTTCGTCTTTTTCGCCTCTTTTGCAGCTAGTGCGGCATTTTTCTTACGTGCTCCCATCTTAATCTATTTTATCGTTTCCCTTTATCTTTCTTGCCACCATGACCTCTGTAAGTTCTAGTTGGAGCAAATTCTCCTAACTTGTGACCTACCATATTCTCAGTTACATAGACAGGGATAAATTTATTTCCATTGTGTACCGCGATTGTCAGACCAACCATATCTGGTGTGATCATTGACGCTCGAGACCAGGTCTTAATTACAGTCTTCTTTGTTGCCGACTGCGCCTCATCAACTCTCTGAGCTAACTTGTAATGTACAAATGGCGGTTTTTTAAGTGAACGACTCATATTATAAACTTATTTCTTTCTTCTTTCGATGATGTACTTACTTGATAATTTCTTTGGAGCACGTGTCTTGTATCCTTTAGCTGGGATACCATTTCGTGATCTTGGGTGCCCTCCTGAAGAACGACCTTCACCACCACCCATTGGGTGATCGACTGGGTTCATGACAACTCCTCTAACTCTTGGTCTTCTACCCAACCATCTTGACTTACCTGCTTTACCAGATCTTTCCAACATGTGATCAGAATTAGAAACAATACCGATTGTCGCCAAACAAGTTCCTAGAATCATTCTTACCTCTCCAGATGGCATTTTAATACCAACGTACTTTCCTTCTCTTGAAACTAACTGTGCATAAGAACCTGCGCTCCTTGCCATTTTAGCTCCTTGCTCTGGTCTCAATTCAATGTTATGAATCACGGTACCCATAGGCACCTCTGATAAATACAATGAGTTTCCAACTTCAGGTTCAACGCCTTTACCAGAATTTACCATTTGACCAACTTCAAGGCCTTTTGGTGCAATCATGTAACGTTTCTCACCATCCACGTAATTAATCAACGCGATACGAGCTGTTCTGTACGGATCGTACTCAATAGATGCTACTTTACCAGGAATACCAAACTTATCACGTTTGAAATCAATGGTTCTATAACGTCTCTTGTGACCACCACCAATGTTCCGCATGGTCATCTTACCCGTGTTGTTTCTTCCACCTTTTCTTCCCTTACCTTTCAATAATGATTTTTCGGGAGTTGCAGAGGTTATATCCTCAAAAGACGACGCTACTTTGTGACGCTGTCCCGGTGTTGTTGGTTTTAATTTCTTTACTGCCATTACCTATCTTCTAAATATTGCTGTAAAAGTCTATTGAATCTCCCTCAGCAAGAGTTACGATTGCCTTTTTAAACTTATTAGTTCTTCCTTCTACCCAACCAGTTTTTGTATATCTAGTTTTATGCTTGCCTTTGTAGTTCATTGTGTTCACTTTGTCTACAGAAACGCCATACATATCTTGGATTGCACTTTTAATCTGTAATTTATTGGCGTTGTGATCCACTACAAAACCATATCTGTTTAACTCCTCAGTTAAGGAAGTCATCTTTTCTGTTATAACAGGATTTTTTAATGTACTCATGACCAATTTATTAACTTAAAATACTTTCTATTATCTCTAATGCACCCTGCGAAACAATTACTTTATTGGCATTGACCAAATCGTAAGTGTTTACATCTGAAGGAGATACTACTTTAGCACCCTGCAAATTTCGGGACGACAAATATATGTTTTTATTTGATTCAGAAACAACCATCAATGTTTTTTTATCGTTACATTTTAAATTGCTCAAAATCTGAGAGAAATCTCCTGTTTTTGGAGCCTCCATTTGGAAATCTTCCAAAATGAGCAAATCCCCTGTCTTCGCTTTGTGTGAAAAAGCGGAACATCTTGCGAGATTCTTTAATTTCTTATTCAATTTGAAAGAATAGTTTCTTGGTCTAGGACCAAAAACGGTTCCTCCTCCTCTAAACAATGGAGACTTAATACTACCTGCTCTCGCCGTACCTGTTCCCTTTTGTTTCTTAATTTTTCTAGTACTACCAGAAATTTCAGCTCTTTCTTTAGACTTACTTGTACCTTGTCTTTGATTCGCCAAGTACTGTTTTACGTCTAAATAGATCGCGTGGTCATTCGGTTCAACAGCAAATATCGCATCGGATAACTTTACTTTCTTACCGGCCTTACCGTCTTTATTTAAAATACTTAATTCCATTTCTTACTCCTCCGTATTTTAGTTATTGATGAGAACCATCGAACCATTTGCACCTGGCACTGAGCCCTTAATTACGATCAAGTTCTTATCGGCATATACTTTAACAACTTTCAAATTCTGAATAGTCACCTTTGCATTTCCCATTTGACCTGCCATACGAGTACCTTTAAATACTCTAGAAGGGTCAGAACCCGCTCCAATTGATCCGGGAGCTCTTAATCTGTTGTGTTGACCGTGCGTAGCATCACCAACTCCTGAGAAGCCATGACGTTTAACTACACCTTGAAAACCTTTACCTTTTGAAGTGGCAGTAACATCTACCCATTGACCTTCTTCAAAGACATCAACAGTAATCTCATCACCTACTTTTCTATCTTCATAGCCTTTCACTTCCACCAACTTTCGTTTCGGTGTTGTTTTAGCTTTCTTGAAGTGACCCATCATGGCAGCAGAAGTATTCTTCTCCTTTTTGTCGCCATATGCAATCTGAACAGAATTGTAGCCATCTGTTTCTTCGGTTTTTACTTGCGTAACAACACAAGGACCGGCCTCTATAACTGTACATGGTATGTTTTTACCCTCGGTACTAAAGACACTAGTCATTCCTATTTTTTTTCCTAATAAACCTGGCATTTTATTGCTTTAAATTGTTTATACTTTAATTTCAACATCAACTCCACTCGGTAATTCAAGCTTCATTAAGGCATCTACTGTTTTTGAAGTAGAACTATAGATGTCGAGTAATCTTTTATAAGAAGATAACTCAAACTGCTCTCTTGCCTTTTTGTTAACGTGTGGTGATTTTAATACCGTGTAAATTCTCTTTTGTGTTGGCAATGGAATTGGTCCACTTACAACTGCTCCAGTTGATTTAACAGTTTTAACTATTTTCTCAGCCGATTTATCAACTAGGTTGAAATCGTATGATTTAAGCTTTATTCGAATTTTCTGATTCATACTTTCTTGTTATTAAGCTTTTACTTTCCCTTTAGCAACTGCAATTACTTCGTCCGCTATTCCTTTCGGTGCAGCATCAAAGTGAGAGAATTCCATACTTGATGTAGCCCTACCTGAAGACATTGTTCTCAAAGCGGTAACATACCCAAACATTTCTGACAACGGCACCTTTGCTTTAATCACTTTTGCTCCATTTCTGTCATCCATCCCATCTACTTGCCCTCTTCTTCTGTTCAAGTCACCAACAATATCACCCATATTCTCTTCTGGTGTAACCACTTCAACTTTCATGATTGGCTCCAAAAGAACCGGCTTTGACTTTGGAATAGCTTCTCTAAATGCCATTTTAGCGGCTAATTCAAAAGATAGTTGATCCGAATCCACTGCGTGAAAAGAACCATCTACTAGAGTTACTTTCAAGCTATCCATAGGGTAACCTGCTAAAACTCCATTTTTCATAGAATCCTTAAATCCTTTTTCCACAGAAGGAATAAACTCTTTTGGAATACGACCACCTTTAATTTGATCTACAAACTCCAATCCATTTGCCTCTTCAGCATCTTCAACTGGCTCAATAATCACAGAAATATCTGCGAACTTACCTCTACCACCAGACTGCTTTTTATACACTTCTCTGTGTTCTGTTGAACCAGATATTGCTTCTTTATATGCAACTTGAGGTGCTCCTTGATTACACTCTACTTTGAATTCTCTTTTCAAACGATCCAAGATAATGTCTAAGTGCAACTCACCCATACCACTCAATACAGTTTGACCTGAATCTTCATCCGTATGGATTGTTAACGTTGGATCCTCTTCAGATAGTTTCGCTAAAGCCATTCCCATCTTGTCCACATCTGCTTGAGTTTTTGGCTCAATTGCAATACCGATAACAGGGTCTGGGAAGTCCATAGATTCCAAAACAATTGGTTTACCAATCTCAGTTAAGGTATCTCCTGTTCTAATGTCTTTAAATCCTACTAATGCACCAATATCTCCTGCGTGTAACTTATCAATTTGGTTTTGCTTGTTGGCATGCATTTGGAAAATCCTAGAAATTCTTTCTTTTTTCTGAGTTCTCATGTTCATCACATAGGAACCAGAATCTAATATTCCTGAATATGCTCTTACAAAACAAAGTCTACCAACGAAAGGATCTGTTGCAATTTTAAATGCTAAAGCTGCAAAAGGCTCATCCACGGATGGCTTTCTTGATTCTTCTTCATCTGTATCTGGATTCACTCCAATGATAGCTTCCGTATCCATAGGTGATGGCAATAATTCCATCACGTAATTCAACATACTCTGAACTCCTTTATTTTTAAAGGCAGAACCACAAAGCATTGGTACAATTTTAAGCGATATTGTAGCAGCTCTTAAGGCGCTAATAATTTCCTCAACTGAAATTGACTTTGGATCTTCAAAGTACTTTTCCATTAACGTATCGTCGAATTCAGCAATAGCTTCCAAAAGATACTCGCGGTATTCATCAACTTCAGCTTGCATATCTGCAGGAATTGGAACTTCTTCATAGGTCATCCCCATGTCGTCTTCGTTCCATATAATTCCCATGTTGTAAACTAAATCAACAACACCTCTAAACGTTTCCTCTCCTCCAATCGGCAACTGTAATGGAACAGCAGTGCTCCCTAACATATCTTTTACCTGCTTACAAACTTTTAGAAAATTAGCTCCTTGACGGTCCATTTTGTTAACAAAACCAAGTCTTGCAACATTATAGTTATCCGCTAATCTCCAGTTTGTTTCAGATTGTGGCTCTACACCATCAACTGCTGAAAACAAGAAAACTAATCCATCTAAAACTCTTAATGATCGGTTTACTTCAACTGTGAAATCAACGTGACCAGGAGTGTCAATAATGTTAATGTGATACTCTTGATCTTTATATTTCCAAAATACGGTGGTTGCAGCAGATGTAATTGTAATACCTCTTTCTTGCTCTTGCTCCATCCAGTCCATTGTAGCAGCCCCATCGTGAACTTCTCCAATTTTGTGACTTACACCTGCGTAATACAATACACGCTCAGTGGTAGTCGTCTTTCCTGCATCAATATGAGCAGCAATACCAATATTTCTAGTAAGTGTTAAATCTCTTTTAGCCATTGCTATATAATCTTTCTGATATTAAAATCTAAAATGAGAGAATGCTTTGTTCGCTTCTGCCATTCTGTGCGTATCTTCTTTTTTCTTGTGAGCAGCACCCTCTTCTTTAGCAGCAGCCATTACTTCATTTGCTAGTTTCTGAGCCATTGTCTTCTCATTTCTTTTCTTAGAATAAAGAATCAACCACTTCATTCCCATTGACGTTTTTCTATCGTCACGAATAGGTTGTGGTATTTGAAAGGTTGCCCCTCCAACTCTTCTACTTCTAACCTCAACTGCTGGAGTCACATTTGTCAATGCTTTTTTCCACGTTTCTAGGCCACCTTCTTCTACCTTCTCATCTACAATCGCCATAGCGTCATAGAAAATACTGTAGGCGATGCTCTTCTTTCCATGAAGCATCAAATTGTTTACAAACCTTGTAACTAACTGACTCTGAAATTTAGGGTCTGGAAGTAGAGGTCTCTTTTTCGCTCTCGCTTTTCTCATTTTTTCCTACTTAAATGATGGTTACTATTATAATTTATTTCTTCGGTCTTTTAGCACCGTACTTTGATCTTCTTTGAGTTCTACCCGCAACGCCTGCAGTATCTAGAGCTCCTCTTACGATGTGATATCTCACACCCGGTAAATCTTTAACTCTTCCACCTCTTACTAACACGATTGAGTGTTCTTGTAAGTTGTGACCTTCACCAGGAATATAGGCATTCACCTCTTTCTGATTCGTCAATCTTACCCTTGCAACTTTTCTCATTGCAGAGTTTGGTTTCTTAGGAGTAGTAGTATAAACTCTAACACACACACCACGTCTTTGAGGACATGAGTCTAGTGCAGCAGATTTACTCTTTTTCTCTAGTTTAATTCTACCTTTTCTTACTAATTGTTGTATAGTTGGCATAAGCTTTTAAATATGTCAATGTAATATTTGCCCCAAATTTTGGGGACGCAAATGTAATAGTTTATTTTCTAAAATCAACCGCCGAAATCTTTTTTTTTAAAGCAATTGTTGATAAATCTTTAAAACGGGTCTGACAGCGGTATTGATAATATAAATTAGGGGGGCAAATCTCGACAAATTGTTCAAAAAAATTGTATCCCTAAAAAATACTCTTTCCAATTTTTGAAAATATGTAAAACCTTACTTGGCCGTTCGGTTTTTTAGACAAGGTTTGAAGGCTTCTTTGAATTATTTCTATTTGCCCTCTTAATTCAACGTAAGGAATAGGACAATTAATAGCTGTGCGAGAATAATTATCTATTGAAGTTGAAACACTTACCAGACTCTACAAACCTTCATTTTACAAATGAAATAAAAACTATAACTCTCACATCAAATGCACTTTAATAAAAGGTGCTCTTACTTCTTTATAAGTTTCCCTTCCACTTGTCTTCCTTCAGAATCTAGCAATCGATACAAATAAATTCCACTATTCCATCGTGCCGTGGAAAAGCTCATTTCGCTGTTACTCCAAAGTTTTTCTTCGATTAATCTCCCAGTTGCATCGAAAATTTGAAGTTTCAACTTTTCAGTACTTTCTTTCCTTTTTAAATGAATTGAATTTTGAAATGGATTAGGATACACTGTCAATCCAATACTTCCTTCTAGCTTTTCAATTTTATCCAAGCCTGTTAAAACATTACCTGCCGTATCTAATTGGAACAGCAACATATTTAAACCTTCGTTGTGCGCATTTAACGAGTCGTAAGTACTTCCGACTAAAAGCATGTTTCCATTTTGCAATTTAATTGCATCGTAAAAGTTAAAGAACTCGTTGTTGTAACTATACAAGCTCTCCGAAACAACTGCAGCGTTTAGGTCTAGCTTAACTACTCTTAGATACGTCGGCTCTGGCTTAAATAAATCAAACGTGGACCAATTCTTTACAGAAAAGTGATATATATAATTCCCGTTTCTGACGAACCTATTTTCAACCGGATAATCTGCTGTGTCTACATCGCCAAAGAGTTGTTCTGAGATTCGATTTAAATTAGAATCTAGCAAAGTGATGATTGACGCATTACACGCCCCAAATGGTTGAAAAAAGTTGGAGCAGTTTAAGTCAGTTGTACCAGAAACTAAAATACGGTTGGGGTTTATAAAATGTACATCAAATGGTGCTCCGGATGAATGATTCTGATTATATCCACTACTAAAAAGAGAAGAAATCATCGATCGTGATTGGAGTGAATTAAATTCAAGATCCACTTCATGAAAGTAACTCATGACAACCCCTGAAGAATTGGCTAATTGAAAGTTATACATCTTACCATTAGTAGTATTTAGGGCAATTTTTGAAGCACCCAAAACAGTATTTGGATATTGTATCAAACGATGATTTAAATTTGTATCTATCTTCAACATTCCTACATTGCTTATCGATTGATTCATTGAGTCAACAATAAGAATATTTTGAAACACACTATCTAAAACAACTTGAGAATCATACCAATAAACAAAAAGCTTTCCATTTTGCTTGTACCTGCGTTGCCCAATCAAATTAAAATTTAAATCATATTTTCTTGCATTAAATGCCCCTCCAGAGAAAGGATCTGAACCAACTAAAAACAGATGATTTCCTATTTGTTTCATTTCTAACAAAACAAAACCGTTTATTGAATGCGAAGCAATTACACTACCATTAGAGTTTAGCTTGATAAGCTTAGTATTCATCAAGTATGGAAAATAAGCATCTGCGTTGATCGCCTCACTCACCAAGAGGATTAAGTTGCCGTTTGGCAATTCTATCGCTCTTCTAACTTGTTCGTGATTCCCTAAGTCGATTTCAATAGCAGCAGGTGATTGGGCAAATGTTTGCCCAATCACTGCTACTAAGAATATAAAAAATATTCGTTTCATCTTTTTTATTTTTAGAACATTGGTTTTAATGCGTGGGTACCTCCGTTTCCGAAATATTTATCTACATAGACATAATTACAGTAATTATACCACATTATCCTTCCATAATGCACAAACGCTGACGCCGCAACTGACCTGGTTAGCAAATAAGAATCTATCTCAGATTGTTTATTGTTGTGAGTAGGCCTGTTTTGATCTGCATAATTTAACATTCCTTGCATTTCTCCATTCCAAACAGAAGCATTGCCACAAGCGTTTGCAACAAAATCTTTCCACAAAAAGCTCACTTGTGTATGATTAGTAGTATTTGAAGGCGATAAACGCACATGATTATATAACGTTTTAACATAATAGTACTTTCTTATTCCGTTATTTGGCAAAGAAACTTTTTTTGTAGTGGTAGGGCAAAAAGTAACTCCATTAGAGATACAGTTTCTATTATTCAGTATACTCGTCTCTAAACTTGCAACAAATGGGCCCGTACCAGAAGGACACCTACCTTTATGATAACCATACCATGAACCAATTATTGGACATGTATTTGGTCCTGGTGGCGCTGGTGGTGGCGGTGTACTTGGAAAAGCGAAAGCTCCTGCTAAAAATGCCGTAACCTTAATCTGATTACTCTCATTTATTGATTCTGGTGCTTCTAGGTCTATTGAAACAAAAAACTTATTCCCACTAGGAACTCCTTCAAAAGTGGTATTTTCACCAAGCAAATCTAACTGAGCGATTAAGCTCTCATTGAATGAAGCAACATTATTAGGACTAACAACCCACTCGGCCCCATCAAACGATGCATCTACATCAATATAAAACTCTAAATCAGTAGATTCATCAATAGGTTGTTCGTTATGAGAAAACATCCAATTAACATATGATTCTGAGAAAAGTACATTCTTTGAAAATTCCACAGGATTGGTTTCTTCATTATTATATAAGTTACTCATATACTCTGATAACTCCTCATTTACAAGCTCTCCACTTTTATCATTTGCGATCTTTGTTTTGACTTGACTATTTAAGTCACCGGGTGCAGTTGAATAATTCTCGTCTTTTTCACAAGACACCAATATAACAGCAATCGCTGCCATACTTAACATTATTTTTTTCATCGTAATTTTGTTTTTTTATTAAGGGAGGTTGGTGCAGTAAGTCTTCACACTTAAATTCCTGCATCAGCCTCTTTTATCATTTATTAATGTTTTATTCTTTCAGAACCGTCACCAAAAAGTAGCACTGCCTTGAAACATAAAATGAATTAATTTCTTAGAAATTGTAGAGAGAGAGAGAGACTGCTACAAATACTGCTGCTGCACCGAATGTTTTCGGTAATTGACAGAATAAAAAAGTTGTAAAAATTTGGTTAGTAGTAACTAGCATTCTTCAAATATAGCAATTAATTTTTAATCTCCAAATAACCAAGTTGTTAAAAAAACGGTCAAATTACTCAAAACCTATAGTTGTTAAGGATAAATTGAATATTACCTTTGCAACATGGATTATTTAGACGGACTAAACCCTTCTCAAAAAAAAGCAGTATTACATACCAATGGCCCTTCCATGGTAATTGCCGGAGCAGGTTCAGGTAAAACAAGGGTATTGACAGTGAAGATTGCACATTTAATGAAAAATGGCGTAGATCCTTTCAATATACTGTCACTAACATTTACCAACAAGGCAGCTCGAGAAATGAAAGAGCGAATTGGAAAAATTGTTGGTGTAGGTGAAGCTAGAAATATATGGATGGGAACATTTCACTCGGTTTTTGCCAGAATTCTTAGAACTGAATCTGAAAAATTACACTATCCCCCTAATTTTACTATTTATGATACCGCTGACTCTAAAAGTTTATTAAAAGGTATCATGAAAGACATCGGAGTAGATGATAAGGTGTATAAGGTAGGTTTGGTTTTAAACCGAATTTCATCTGCAAAAAACAATTTACTTTCTGCAGCAGCATACAATAACAATACTACCATTCAGGCAGAGGATCGCCAAATGGCAAAGCCTAAAATTGGAGAGATTTATAGAGAGTATGAAAGACGATGCTTTAAAGCCGCAGCTATGGACTTTGATGATTTATTGTTTAAGACCAATATTCTACTCAAAGATTTTCCAGAAGTACTCAATAAATACCAGCACCGCTTCAAGTACATATTAGTCGACGAGTATCAAGATACCAACTTTTCGCAGTACGTAATTGTAAAGAAACTTGCAGCACTCAATGAAAATGTTTGTGTGGTTGGCGATGATGCCCAAAGTATTTATGCTTTCCGTGGTGCAAACATTCAGAATATTCTGAATTTTCAAAAGGATTATCCGGATTCGAAGACTTTTAAATTGGAGCAAAATTATCGCTCAACCAAAAACATAGTAAATGCGGCCAACCACATTATAGAAAATAATAAGGACCAACTGGACAAAACCGTTTGGACGGACAACGAGGAAGGCGCTCGAATTAAAGTGAGCCGAACTTTAACGGATAACGAAGAAGGAAATCTCGTTGCGAACAACATTATTGAATTAAAGCATAACAACCAAGCGCAAAATTCAGCCTTTGCCATTTTGTACCGTACCAATGCTCAGTCTAGAGCCATGGAGGAGTCGCTTCGAAAAAAGGATGTGCCTTATCGGATCTATGGTGGAACGTCTTTTTACCAACGGAAAGAAATTAAAGATTTACTTTGTTATTGCCGACTTGCCATAAACCCTGACGATGATGAAGCTTTAAAGCGAGTGATTAACTACCCAGCTAGAGGAATTGGTAAAACTACCTTGGATAAAATCATTTTTGCTGCCAATGCAGACGATAAAAGCATTTGGAAAACGATTAGCACATCTGAATTCAATTCGTTTCCAATACAAAGTGGTGCTAAAAACAAAGTAAATGGTTTTGTGGAAATGATTCGCAATTTCAATACTCTTTCCACTAGAAAAAATGCTTTTGAATTGGTGGAGGACATTGCCAAGACCTCTACTTTAATGAATGATTTATTCACGGATAAAACACCTGAAGGAATTGCTCGATATGACAACATTCAGGAATTGTTAAATGGAGTAAAGGAATTTGTAGAAGATGATGTAGCAAAAGCGATTGATTTGGACAGTCCTCAAATTGAAGAAGGACAAGAGAAATCCTTGGCAGTATTTCTACAGGATATTGCACTACTTACAGATACCGATAAAGACGATAAAAGCGATAACAATAAAGTATCATTAATGACAATTCATGCTGCAAAAGGGCTTGAATTTCCGTACGTTTTTATTGTTGGGTTGGAAGAAAACTTATTCCCTTCACAGATGTCACTTTCCTCAAGACCGGACTTAGAGGAAGAAAGACGACTATTTTATGTAGCTTTGACACGTGCTGAGAAAGAGGTAAGGCTATCGTATTCTGCTAGTCGGTACCGTTGGGGCAACTTAATTTACTGTGAACCAAGTCGTTTTATTGAAGAAATAGATGAAAAGTTCTTAGAATATGACGTGCCACAAGAAAAACCGCAAAACTCTTTTGATGACGAAATATTTTTGGTTCTCAGCCAACAAATTATAGAAGTACATTAAAAAAAGGTATGTCGAAAGTCACAAAAAAAAGTCCAAAAACCCCAGAGCCAAAAATTATTCCACCACATAAAAAAATGGTGAGTATAGATGCATCCAAAAGACCTGTTGATCCCACATTTGCCGCTTCGGCAAGTAAAATAGAAACAGGCTTAAGAGTAGAGCACTTGCGCTTCGGAAAAGGAGAAGTAACAGACGTTGAGGGAACAGAACCAAATCGAAAAGCTACCATTAAATTTGATGCGGTTGGAGAAAAGCAACTTTTACTAAAGTTTGCGAAACTTCGAATTCTGAAGAACTAAATCTTTAGTGCAGCACCAGACCAATTAAGAAAATACAATAGAGAACATACAAGAAAGATGAATTACAACACAAGTCGTTCTAAGATGATCATTCCTGAATACGGAAGACACATTCAACAATTGATAGATCATGCCGTTGAATTAGAAGATAAAGAAGAACGAAATAAAATGGTGTTAGCCATTGTAGATGTGATGGGACAACTAAACCCTCACTTGCGAGATGTGGCTGACTTTACACACAAGCTTTGGGATCACGTGCAAATCATGTCTGACTTTAAACTAGACGTAGATTCTCCCTACCCTACTCCTTCGCCTGAACAATTCATGGAAAAACCAAATCCGATGGATTACCCAAGCAAAAAGATACGGTTTAAGCATTATGGATTGGGCACGGAAAAGCTAATCGAAAAAGCTCTTGAAATGGAAGAAGGCGAAGAGAAAGATGCCTTGATCGAGTCTATTGCCAATTTAATGAAGAAGCATTATTTAGCTTGGGGCAGAAGTTCAGTGGACGATGCCCAAATCATTTCGGATATCAAGAGAATATCAAGAGGTAAATTAGAAGTGAAAGAAGATTTGGAATTAATGGCTACTAAAGATATTAGTCCAAGAAATACTGCTACGAGCTCTAACAATACCAAAGGAAGAAAAAAACAGAGTCCAAAAAGGAAAAGCTATAAATCCAAAAAGAAATATTAATGCCACTATAAAGGGGTTCTTGAAAAAGTTCCACTTATGATAATTCCATTGTTGATAAAACAAAACTTTGTGTCTGCAAGTGTTTCGAATTAAACAGAATTTAGTTTAATGGGAACATTTGAAATTACCGGTGGCAAAAAATTAAAAGGCGACCTGACTCCTCAAGGAGCAAAGAACGAAGCACTACAAATTTTATGTGCTGTTTTACTAACCCCTGAAAAGGTAACCATTGAAAATATCCCCGACATCATTGATGTCAACAAGTTAATTGATTTGTTGAGGGATTTAGGTGTAAAAGTAGAAGAGGTTCCCAATTCTGCAACCGCTGCAGGTTGTAAAACCTATATCTTCCAAGCAGATGAAATTGACATCGAATACCTGAACACACAAGAGTTCAAAAAAAAGGGTTCAGGCCTTAGAGGATCGGTTATGATTTTAGGTCCTTTACTTTCAAGATTTGGCAAAGGATACATTCCTCGGCCAGGTGGGGATAAAATTGGAAGAAGAAGGTTGGATACTCACTTTATCGGCTTTCAAAAGTTAGGAGCCAAATTCATTTACAACAAAGAAAACAAGTTCTATAAGGTTGAAGCAAACAACTTAAAAGGCTGTTACATGCTTTTAGACGAAGCTTCTGTAACTGGAACGGCGAACATTATTATGGCCGCAGTTTTAGCAAAAGGAACAACCACTATTTATTACGCAGCGTGTGAGCCATACCTGCAACAGCTCTGTAAAATGTTAAACAGAATGGGTGCTAAAATCAGCGGCATCGGTTCCAACCTGGTTACAATTGAAGGAGTTGAATCTTTAGGTGGTTGCGAGCATCGCATACTTCCTGACATGATTGAAATAGGAAGTTTTATCGGTTTAGCTGCCATGACGGGTTCAGAAATTACCATTAAAGATGTTTCTTATCCGGACTTGGGAATTATTCCAGACACCTTTCGAAAATTAGGAATTAAGATAGAATTGAAAGGAGACGATTTGTATATCCCTGCTCAAGACAGTTATGAAATAGAAACTTTTATTGACGGTTCTATTATGACCATTTCAGACGCCCCATGGCCGGGATTTACTCCAGATTTATTGAGTATTGTGTTGGTAGTTGCAACCCAGGCAAAAGGCTCCGTATTGATTCACCAAAAAATGTTCGAGAGTAGATTGTTTTTTACAGATAAATTAATCGACATGGGTGCTCAAATCATTTTGTGTGATCCACACCGGGCAACAGTAATTGGTATCAATAATCAACAGAAACTTCGAGGAATTCAAATGACGTCTCCAGATATTAGAGCAGGAGTTTCTCTTTTGATTGCGGCCATGTCTGCAAAAGGAAAGAGTACCATTCATAATATTGAGCAAATAGATAGAGGTTACGGAAGAATTGACGAGCGCTTGAATGCGATTGGAGCAGGGATTGTTCGTGTCTAGATCTTTAGTGAAACATTCACTACCTGAATTGGTATCATCATTTTAACAATTATTGATTATTTGAACTAACAGATTGTTGTAATTTTAATCTTGGCATAATTGTAGCCAATGCATAAAAAAATTAAACCTATGAATTTGAATAAGACTATCGGAATTTTTCTAATCGCCTCAGCAACATTCATGCTGGCTTTTACGAACCCAGAGATAAAAAAGGAAACAGTAATTATTAACGGCGACCAAGTGACCGTCGGATTAAATTTAGGAAACAAGGCTCCTGAGATCAAACTTAATGATCCAAATGGGAAGTCAATTGCTCTTTCTGACTTGAAAGGTAAAATGGTTTTAATCGATTTTTGGGCAGCTTGGTGCGGGCCTTGCAGAAGAGAAAATCCAAATGTTGTAGCAACATACGATAAGTTTAAAGATTCCAAGTTTGAAGATGGAAAAGGGTTTACAGTATACAGCGTGTCGTTGGATAAGGATCCTAAAAGATGGCAAAATGCAATTATGCAAGACAAGTTAAGCTGGCCAAATCATGTGAGTGATTTCAAAGTTTGGGATACTGCTCCAAGACAAGACTACCGATTTCAGGGAATACCATTTGCAGTATTAATTAATGGGGATGGTATCATTGTTGGAAAAGGGCAAAGCGTTAGAGGTCCTAACCTTGGAATGCTATTATCGAACTTGGAGAAAAAATAGATTTTAAGAAAATAATCAGGAACGCCTAGAAGTTAATTCTAGGCGTTTTTTAGTTGTACTAAATTCTCCAAAATACTATTTCACTTCAGTTTAATTATAGTCAAGAATTCTCGAGCAATCTGAGACTCGTTGATTTCTGTCAATATGACAATCCTTATTCTTGGCAAAGCATTTGGAAAGAGGAATTAGACAATAAAAAGTTTCAAAATGAAAGACGAAAAAAGTTCAGTAGAAGAGCACGAAGAACCGTTGGAAAATACAGTAGCAAACGAGGAATCTGCTAAGCAAGAAGACGCCAATCCAGTAGAAGAACTAAGCGAGATAGAAAAGAAAGATATTGAAATTCAAGAGCTAAAAGACAAACACCTGCGCTTATATTCCGAATTTGACAACTTTAGAAGAAGAACTCAAAAAGAAAAGTTGGAGTTGTATAAAACAGCCGGCGAAGATATTTTCAAGGCACTTTTACCGGTAATGGATGACTTTGAACGTGCCAAAAAGTCAATGGAAGAAAGTGAAGACTATGACAGTTTGAAAGTTGGTGTAGATTTAATTTACAGTAAATTTTTACACCTTTTCAAGTCGAACGGTTTAGAGCCAATGGAAGATGTAATCGGCAGTACTTTTGATAGCGAAATTCACGAAGCCATTACTCAAATTCCTGCACCAAGCGACGACCTAAAAGGGAAAGTGGTAGATGTAGTAGAGCAAGGTTACACCTTGAAGGAAAAGGTAATTCGTTTTGCGAAAGTAGTTGTAGGAAAATAAAAACCAATTATGGCTAAGAGAGATTATTATGAAGTATTGGGCATTGAAAAAAATGCCACTCCTCAAGAAGTAAAGAAAGCTTATCGAAAATTGGCTTTAAAATATCATCCGGATAAAAACCCAGATGATCAAACAGCAGAAGATAAGTTTAAAGAAGCTGCGGAAGCGTATGAGGTTTTAAGCAACGAAGAGAAGAAAGCGAAATACGATCGCTTCGGCCACTCAGGTATGGGCGGCGGCGGCTTCGGCGGCGGTGGCGGAGGAATGAATATGGACGACATATTCTCTCAGTTTGGCGATATTTTTGGCGGCGGCGGTGGCGGCGGATTTAGTGGATTTGGAGGCTTTGGAGGCGGCGGTGGTCGCGGAAGCCGAAGAGTTAACCGCGGAAGCAACATTCGTGTGAAAGTGAAAATGACCTTAGCGGATATTGTTAACGGTGTTGAAAAGAAGATTAAGGTTAAAAAGTTTGTCGGTTGTAAGCCTTGCTCTGGTTCAGGAGCAGAAGGTGGTTCTGGTGGATTTACTACTTGCGATACCTGTAAGGGAGCAGGTCAAGTGAATAGAGTTACCAATACCTTTTTGGGTCAAATGCAAACTGCATCTACCTGCCCTACTTGTGGTGGCGATGGAAAAATAATTACCAATAAGTGTAACAGCTGCCATGGGGATGGCATCGTAAAAGATGACGACACCATTGAATTAAAAATTCCTGCCGGAGTTGAAGGTGGCATGCAACTATCCGTTTCTGGAAAAGGAAACATGGGAGCAAGAAATGGTGTTGCCGGAGACTTGATCGTAGCAATTGAGGAAGAAGAGCACGAAGTACTCAAAAGAGATGGAAATAACGTTTTGTATGACTTGTACATTCCATTTCCTGACGCAATCTTAGGTACAGAAGCAACGGTTCCTACAGTGAATGGAAAGGCTAAAATAAAAATAGACCCGGGCACACAAGGTGGTAAAGTATTGCGATTAAAAAACAAAGGTATTCCTGAAGTGAATGGTTACCGAACAGGAGACCAGATGGTCAACGTTAACGTTTGGACACCACAAACTTTATCTAAGGAGGAGAAATCTATAATTGAGAAACTAAAAAACTCAGAAAATTTTGTTCCTAACCCAACGGAACAAGATAGAGGGTTCTTTGGTCGAATGAAAGATTATTTTAGATAATAAAAAATCCCGCTAGAAGCGGGATTTTTTATTTCATCATGTTTCTTACTACTTCTGACACGGCCGGACACAGTCTCGTATTTTTTGCAGTAATATCTAGAATCTGATGCATCCGTTTTCGATTCGTGTGCGGAAATTCTCTGCACGCTTTTGGTCTCGACTCGTAGGCCATGCATTTGTTGTCTTCTAATAAAAAAGGACAAGGGGATGATTTCAGAACTTGATCCCCATCTTCATCCACCTTTAAATATTCATCAAAAAATTGAGCAGGTTTTAATTTAAAATGGGCTGCCATGCGTTCCACATCCTTATCGTAAAAAATAGGAGATGTTGTTTTACAGCAATTCGCACAATCTAGACAATCTATTTTTTCAAAAGCTCGATCGTGCAGTTCGTGAAAGGTATCATCCAAATTTTTGGGCGGCCGCTTTTCTAGCTTTCCTAAAAACTTATTTATTGCCTTTCTGTTGGCCTTCGCTGCATCTATTTTTTCTTTTAATGCGGGTTTCATGTTGAGTGTTGAGTGTAAAGTGTAAAGTGTAAAGTGTAAAATGTAAAATTTTGATAAAAATATATGTAATTCATAAACAACAAGTTAATTAATGAAAAATATTACCAAACCTCTCTATAGTTTCTCTTTCCATGCTCGGCACATCTCTCGCTTCCCTCCTTCTGGGCCTTTTAACTTCTCCACCCTAAACCCTACAGTCTGCAACCTTCTTCGAATAACCCCTTTCACGCAATAGGTGACTAACGTCCCGCCGGGTTTTACTATTTCAAAC
>Ga0307983_1000196_pt1 | contig 32136 bp, 51 predicted proteins | sample OrgLakmetagen991_FD_201845 | JGI IMG/M metagenome (GOLD analysis project Ga0307983, IMG submission 201845) | Saline water microbial communities from Organic Lake, Antarctica - #991 | ecosystem: Environmental > Aquatic > Non-marine Saline and Alkaline > Saline | place: Antarctica: Organic Lake...
TTCGTGGGTATTCTACAGAATGCAATGAAAAAGTTGTTTCTAAAAAGCTTAGGGACAATAAACAAAGAGATGAATTATATGATCTAATACTCGGAGCTTTTAAAGATTGGAAATCTAATTTTTAAAGTTAAACTTTGTATAACCAAATATATTTTATATCTTCATAAAAAAACTATGAAAACTAAAATTTACGGAGAAGTTGAACCAATTGTAGAATTATTAAGTTTTGCTTATCCAACCACAGAAATATTTAAAGATGATAAGGGATTTATCGTTTTAGATTGGTTAAATTGGTGGAAAATATTATCACTTCTTAGGATATATAGTGATGAATTTAAAGAGATATCTTTTGATGATATTGATGGAAAGTCATTACCTACAAAAGATTCATTTTTTAAGAAAGACCTAATGGGAGAATGGAATAATGAAGACTTTGACAAATTAGAAAAAGAATTGAAATAATGCACTCCGTACCGCCAACTAATTTATTAAACGAGTTGAAATGTAATGCAACGCTAGGCTAAGGTTAGTAGCCTTTAATACTAACCATAAAATTATAACAAGACCTATTAAGGCTATTAACTTTAGCCATTGTTAGGCACATTTAATTATGGGATGTGAAGCAGATGATTTAAAAGAAGATTATAGCCACGAATTTGCAGACGAAAAGCCAATGATATGGTTAGTATATAGTACACCGACTACTCACATATAAGAATCCAGTATACCCAAAGGTACTATAAAACCTAGAAAATCAAAAATAAATGTAAAATAATGTTAAAATAGTTGTGAGGACGGAACTAAATGCGTATCTTTACAGTATAGAAGATAAGTAACCAAAAAAAACAAAATATATTATGAAAAAGTACAACCATTATTATCACGGACAGCCTATTCAAAAAGAAAGATTTCTTTCATCAGTACCCGAAGATTGGGAAAAAAATCTCAATGAGTATGGAGAATTTTCTTATGGAGGATTGTAGAGATTGCATATTAAGTTTTAAAAAATGATCGAACAATGTGCTTTTATTTGGGCAGGTTAATTGCCTACAACGTCGAGTGTATGGTGTCGTTTGAGGCACGAAAATGCACTATACCTTATTTAGAATGGTTTAGTGCGGATTATTAACTAATAAAGAATATTGAAAATGAAATATTGTAACGCAGTAGTACGTGGATCTGGATTCTCAGCATGGGTGGATAAAATAAAAGAATTTAAGGAAAATCTAAAAGGAATTGATATTAAGAAGGCTGACATAAAAAGAGATGGGCAATATACTATTGCCATTAAAGAATTAGAGGCAGTGTTAGATAACGAGATGAGTATGGAGGATGTATTTATGAATCCAGACAACATTCTAAGAAATATAATGATGTTGGCTCACTTAGATAAGATTGATGCTACTACAAGAAAATAGCATTACACACAACAGTTTGAATAAAAAAATTAATTTAGAATAAATTTGGTTAATCGGAATTAATTTACTACTTTTACAGAAGTAACAAATAATTAAAGTTTTTATAAACTTTTTTAAAATAATTAAATATATGTCAAAAGGGAAGTTAGTACCTTTTATATATAACAAACAAGAAAAACAAAAAGAAAATGAATACAGATTTAACAACATTAGCTTATGAGACTTATCAAGGGATTGATGAGCTTTCTCAAGGGATTGAACAAGATCAAGCCCAAGGCGATGATTATATCTGTACCAAACTGGTTAGTAGTTAAAGTATTATACATATTTTAAAAACCCAGTTTGATCTTCAAACTGGGTTTTTTTAGTTTGTAGAAGAAATGAAATTAAAAAAGAAAAAAGGTATCAAAAATTCCCAATATGGGACATGTTGGGTTTTTAATATATCCTTAAGAAAGAATAAAAAAATAAAAAAAGAAGAAATAGAAAAGTATTTAAATGAAGGTTGGACTAAAGGTAGAAAAATGAAATTTTAAGGTTGGTGTTGTGTAATTGGTAGCATACATCCCTGTCACGGATGAGGTTGGGGTTCGAATCCCCCACCAACCGCCATAATATAAGCGAGAGTAGCTCAGCTGGTTAGAGCGTCAGATTTCCAATCTGAGGGTCGTGAGTTCGAATCTCATCTCTCGCTCAAATTCGTTTAACCTTAACGATAATAAATAAGGTTGTGTTTAAATAAAAATGAATAAAATAAAAATTAAATAAATGAAAAAAGTAACGTACATATATGAATATCAATATCAAGTTGCCGAGCAGGAAGCGGAGGAGCAATCTATGCGTTATCAAACTGAATAGTTTTAAATAAATATTAATTTAAAAATGAACCCCCAGTTTGATAAGATCAAATTGGGGGTTTTTAGTTATATATTGTCCTGTGGTGTAATTGGCAACACGTCTGGCTTTGATCCAGAAGAGTCTAGGTTCGAACCCTAGTGGGACAACCAAAATTGTGGAGTATGCAAACTGGCAAGCGACTAGACTTTGAATCTAGTGTGAGATTTCTCCGATTGTAGGTTCGAACCCTACCTCCACAACTAATAAAAAGAAGAATAAAAATGGAAACAAATGAAATTAAAAAAGATATTTACAAACAGAAACCAATTGCTAAATTAGTTAATAAAGAAAAAGGTAATTTGTTTTATGAATGTTCACTAAGTGATGGGAAAATTATAACATTTAATGTTCCTAAAAAAGAAACAGTTGATTCTGAGGGGAATGAAATTTTTTCCAAAGAAGAACCATCTCAGTTATTAATTAGATGGTTAGTATAATATAATTAGGAGTGTAACGGCAGTAGTCTGTAAAACTACCCCGCTTTAACAAAGTGTCGTATTGGACTTTAGCGGTAAGGGGGTTCGAGTCCCTCCACTCCTACAAATCGGGGGATTAGCTCAGTCTGGTCGTAAGCGACACATTTGCAATGTGTGTCATACATCGGTTCAAATCCGATATCCTCCACAAACATATGGTCCATTCGTCTAGTTTGGTTTAGGACGCTAGGTTTTCAACCTAGTAACACGGGTTCAAATCCCGTATGGACTACAATATGTCCCGTTAGTGTAGGGGTCTAACACGTCTCACTTTCTATGAGAAGATCATGGGTTCGAATCCCATACGGGATACTACGAGAGGTTTTATTAGAAGTTCCTCTGTAACTAGGTGAAACAAAACGCTAATTGACTGTCGGGAAAAGACCGACACATATGGGTTAGTTGAACAGGTGGTGAGTTCCGTAGACTGTAAATCTATCCTCTTTCGAGTTTGTAGGTTCGATTCCTACCTAGCCCACAAAAAACCTCCAATTTACTTTGGGGGTTTTTGTATTTTATAGATAAAGAAGGTTTTATATATAGAGTGTGAAAAATAGCAAGTATAAAACTATTATTATGTCAGACATACATCTCGGTATGACTGATTCCAAATCTAAAGAGGTAATAGATTTCTTAGATAAAAATTCATGTGATAAGTTAATCCTCAATGGTGATATTGTTGATGGTTGGTTATTAAAAAGGAAACCAAAGAAATTCAAAAAGAAGCACATGAAATGTGTTCGTAAGATAATGAAAATAAGTAACCAAACTGAAGTTTATTGGTTGAGGGGAAACCATGATGATTTTCTTCATAATTTTATCCCTATTAAATTGGGTAACATTAATATACAAGAAGATTATGTATTAGAATCTAATGGTAAAAAATATTTTGTTTTACACGGAGATGTGTTTGATGTTTTCATAACAAAGATGAAATGGCTTGCTAAAATTGGTGGAGTAGCATATGAATTTTCTTTGTGGATAAACAGATGGTATAACCGATTTAGGTCTTGGAGAGGAAAACCATATTTATCAATTTCTAAAAAAATTAAAGAATCTGTTAAATTCGCAACAAAATTCATAGGAGATTTTGAAGATCATTTAGTTTCACTTGCTAAGAAAAAAGGGTATGATGGGGTAATTTGCGGACATATTCACTATCCCATAATCAAAAAGATTGATGGGATAGAATATTTAAACTCAGGTGATTGGGTTGAAAATATGAGTTGTTTAGTTGAAACCCACGATGGAGAATGGAAGTTAGTGTTCTATAATAATTAAACCCAAACAATTTTTTTATTTGAAACACCACAATTTAAAGACTTAGTTAACTTATCAATAAATTCTTTTTCTGTGGTTTTTATATATTCTTTACTTTCGTTATCAAAATCCATAACCATTCGAAAATAATTAAGAATTATATATTAAGTAAATCACTTTAAAAGCAGATCTGCTGCACTTGTTGCCGCATAACTGAGAGCTTTAGGATAAACTCTGAAATCAAATCCTCTTAACCACGGAACAGCAATCTTATATACTTGATAAGATTTGTTGTGTTTTTGTTCCTTACTATACTCAATAGGGTTTAGATCAAGGTGAATATCTACTAACTTATACTCTTTGTTTAACTCTTCCTCAGTTAAATGTATTTTCTCTATAAAGTTACTATGCTCGTGTAGAGGTAGATTTTTATATGTTCCATCTTCTAACATTTGAGAAAACTTATATCGTTTTCTTTCTAATACATTTATATCATTCCTAACAAACCCTCTTTCTTCTAACTCATTATGAAGCCATGTACCTATTTTGTTCATGTACTCTGCTTCTTTATGAAGTCGTTGAAATCGATCTCTTATTTTAGGTAATGATTCCTTGTAATAAATTATATTAGCACCATTTCGTATATCATGGTTATAAAGAACTATTGTATTAGCATAAAGAGTTGTTCTTCTTTTTTGAGCAGAATCACATCCAATAGCTATTGTTATATTTGGATCTTCTTTATAGATGTCCATTAAGTAATCTGTTATATTAGGTATCTTTTCTCTTTTGTTTCCGAATTTTATAAATTTTGATGAATACACATAAATTAATTATTTTTTATTCCAACCTTTGATATGTTTTATCATAAAAAGACAAAAGAGTTTATAAATAATATGAAGTTTTACACACATTTAATTACACCATTCGGGGAATTTGAAGGAGAATCATTATCTGGAACACCAGACCAATATGATAAATTATGTGAATTCACAAAACATTTTTATGATCAAGAAGTATATCATCAATATTTAAATGATGGTTCTTTCTTTGTATGTGGTAGAGAAACTATTAAACAATCAATTATAATGATTAAAGTGATAGATGATGATAATGATAGTAGTGAATAGGTTATTTGAAATAAAATTATTATATTAATAAAAACATAACAATAACAACAAATAATAACATAATGAAAATTTTCAGTATTAACGATTCAAAAAATTTAGCAAAAAAGATATGTAAAGATATATCTCGGTTTGAGGGAGAGGAAGTAACTCTTTCTAAAATGACTAAAAATACTTTCTCAGATGGTGAATTCGAGACTAGTCTTGAAGAAACTGTTAGAGGTGATAAAGTCTTTATAATAGGATCTACAAACCAATCTGATGAGAACAACTTAATGGAACTATTACAACTAATACGATCCGTGAAAGATGCCTCTGCGAATGAGATCAATGTGATATGTCCTTATTTTGGATACGCTAGACAAGATCGAAGGAATGGTAGAACATGTATAACAGCTAAATTAGTTGCTGATTTAATCGAATCAGCAGGAGCAGATCATATAATTACAATTGATATACACGCATCACAAATACAAGGTTTCTTTAACTTTCCATCTGATAATATTGATGGGTTTAGATTAATGTTACCTATAATTGAAGATAAAATAAAAAGTGGTGAGATAAAAAATCCTATAATTTGTTCACCCGATGCTGGTGGTTTTAAAAGAGCATTTGAATTTACACGAAGGTTAGATTTATCACAAGTTGTTATTAATAAAACAAGACCTAAAGCAAACGTAGTAGGTAGGATGGAGTTGATCGGTGATGTTGAGGGTAAAGATGTTATCATAGTTGATGATATGATTGATACCGCAGGAACAATGTGTAAAGCTGTTTCTTATTTAAAAGAAATGGGAGCTACCTCAGTAAGAGCATGTATAACCCACCCAGTCTTATCAGGAAATGCATACAATAATATAAATGAATCTGAAATAGATGAATTTATTACTACCGATTCTATTAATAAAGATGATATATTTGAGATCGATAAAGATATAACAATTGTATCTTCTTCCGAAGAGTTAGCTTTTGTTATTATAAATATGAATCAAGGGATGTCGATATCATCTATTTACGAAAATTAAAAATTAAAATTATGAAAGGTTTAGAAGAAATAGTTTAATCTGATTTTTTGGTAATTAAATTTAATATATATGATATGTTAAATTATGAAAAATTTTTAGAAAAATTATCTAATCGAAATACTAAACTAGATTGGAGGAATTTAGAATCATTATTAGAAGAACACGTTCCATATGTCTTAGAAGATATACTTAGAGTCTAGTCTAATATATTACCCAATCTACTTTCCCTATATTTAGATAGACATCCATTACTAATTATATGTTTACCAATTTGGGATTTTAGATACTCTAATGAAACCGACCCATTACTATCATGGTATATAAATATATTACCCCCACAATATTTACATTCTTTTTTCGAGAATGTCGTAGAATACTTACTGAAATATGGTAATGCCATTTTTTATGATTATTTTAAATGAAGAAAGTCCATAATAATTAAATCATGGACTTTCCCTTCTTAGATTCCACCAAAAATAAATCAAAATGATTCAGAAAATACCATTCAACTAATTAAAATTTCACTTTTTAATTTCAGCATTTCTTCATCAGAAATAAACCCTTCTAGGTCTTTAAGCTTAGTTAAAGCTTCTACCTTATCAGTAAAATTACCAATATTAGATTTAGAAACTTTCGGTCTATCAATTTCAAATAACTCATCTAAACTACTGTTTTTAGTTAATTTTTTAACTATATCCTTTTTTGTTTTAGGTTTTCTACTTTTAGGCATCAATTTAATAGATATTTCATTAAGTACATCTTTAGAAAAATCCATATCAACTTCTTCAAATTGTTGATTAGACTTCTCACCTTTACCAACCTTCCCGGTCTCAATACCACTCGTATAAGTAATATCTTGAGTATAGTTACTTGTTGTTACTGTTGAAGTATCTGATACGTTAGTTAAATTTAAAGTCCCACTACTTGTGTTATCTAATTTAATAGTATGACCATAATAGTATGGAGATGGATTCCAATTAAGACCCCTCTGATTATAATGGTGGTGGTGGTGATGTTCGACAACTTTAGGTATGTCGTATTTTTCTGTAATCTCTTCATTATAAAATGATACCTCAAGGTTACCATTTGATGAAATAGCTTCCTTAACTTCACTTGATGAACCATCAACATTATATGTTTCAAAAATAAATTTTTTCTGATCATCAATAAAGCAATCAAGATAAATTCTCTCACCATTTCTGATGATTAACCCAGTCTTAGATATGGGTTTTCCATCTAGGTGAATTATTGATAAAACATTCTTTTTTGTGGGGTTGAAGATTTCGATTTGAAATTCTTCTTTGTCTTTTAGATAAACCTTTCGTTGGTTAGTCTTTTTTGTTCGATAGATTTTTTTTCTACCTTTTTCTTTTGATGATACAACCCATGCTTCGGGCATACCATTTCCTTTTTTGGTTTTCATAATTTATTATTATGTTTTATACCTATATTTTTATGACCATATTATTATTATAATCATTCCAAAGTAAGCTTGTTACTCAACATAGATTACTATTATATATTATAAAGTGGTCTTTTGTTTCTTAATTTTTAATATATAAAATATGAAAATAAAGAGATATTTAGAGTATATTAAAGAATCTAAAAGTTGGGATGATCTATCAAATAGAATAATTAACTTTTTAGATGAATATGCTGTCTTAAATCCCAATTGGGATTCAGAATATGATGATGAATATGATAAATTCGCTTCTCCTGATGCCGCTCAAATGAAGTACTGTGTTGAGTTATTGAGTAAAGGTGAAAAACCTTCAAGGTGTTGGAGTGAATGGGGTAGTGGTGGATATAAACCATATATATCAAAGGAAGGTAGAGCAGAACATGATCTTTTAGTGAAAAATGTATATGAAATAATAAACAAATGAAATTTTTAAGATCATATAAATCATTCGAATCCAATTCAACTATACAATCAAAGTCATTTAATGAAGTTGAATTTGAAAAATTCTTATCAGATATAGAAAAAGGAGACAATTCTGATGATATAGAAAATAGAATTCGATTTTTTAAATATCCTTACTATTCACATTTCAGCTCAAAAAATGACCCCCTTTATTCTATTATTTTAGATGATGAAAAGGTTATAGGTGTGTGTAAGATATCTTCATATAAAGATTTAAAAGAAAATGAAATGGAGATATCTTATTGCTCTATTGATAGAGATTATAGAGGAAAGGGTTATCTAAACATATTAGTAGAAGAAATGGTATCTTTATGTAAAGATAAGGGGTTCTCCCTTGGCGCTTCTAGGTGGACAGTCCCAGGATATCTAAAATTAAGACCAACTGTTAAAAAATGGACAGATAAATATAATGTTGAATTTAGAGACCATAACTTAAAATTTGATTTCCCTAGTCATTATAATTCTGAATTAGTTAATGTTAATGAAATGACACCCGAAGAGTTAGAAGAATTCCAAAAATTAAAAAGGGTTAAACCTAAATACAAGGGGATCTTCAAACACTTATTTTATGATACTGGTAAACACAAAATATACTCTACCCAAACACAATTTGATAAGGGAAAGATTAATGAAATTTATAAAGATATAAAAGATAACAATTATGATTACTTTTCAAAGAAAGGAAAAATAGCTGGGTATTATTATAAGGATAAATATTATATCACCGAAGGACACCACCGAATATTAGCGGCGTTAAAATATTGGAGAAAGTATAATGATTACCAACCTGTTGACAAAATGATAAAGAATGGTATCTTTGAAGAGAAAAATCCTATAGGTGAAAAACCTAGAAAGTTCCCTATAAAAATGATGGAATCACTTATTAAATCTCAGTAAATACAAACCCATCATCACCATCTGTTTGAACAACTAGTATATCTTCACCACTATCATCTTTAATTACAAAATGGTCAAAATCTTCATCTTCCCAACCAGCATCTGCACTATATCTATATAAAGTGTAATCACTATTCAAAGGGATTTCTTCACCTCGATCTAGACTATTGAAAACCTCAACAGTTACTTTATCAATAGCGTCTTTTAATTTATCACTATCTTCGGAAAATTGTTCAAATAATTTAATATGCATATTTAATGTTTTTATTTGACTTATATATTAAAAAAAGTCGGCTCTATATGATTTTGTGTGGGTACTTTTGATAACATTAATATTATATATACTTAGAATATTTTAGAAAACGTTTTTTTGGACTCTTATAATGGGAACCCAAAAAAAAATTTCTTATGAGAAAATATTTAAATATCACACAGTACATTTAATTTTGATATCGTATCCACATTATCATTCGGTGTTTTGATATCACTTTTAATCCCTATATATGTGTTTTTTATAACTAAGAAAAAAATGGGAGTAGATAACGCAGGAGCTATATCCGCATCGTATGGTTCGGTTAGTGCGGTAACCTTTGTTACAGCTATAACATTCTTGGAAATGTGTGCTATTGAATTTAATGGGTATATGGTCGCATCACTTGCTTTAATGGAAGCTCCCGCAATAATCATGGGAGTTCTTTTAAATAAATACTATTCTAAAGAAAAGAAAAGGGTGAGTGTTCCCAAACTATTAAAACACTCTTTAACAAATGGAAGTGTTTTACTTATCCTATCAAGTCTTATAATCGGACTTTTAGCAAACGAACAACAAGCTATGGATATAAAACCATTCACTACTGATATATTTAAAGGGTTCTTAGCTATATTCCTATTAGATATGGGAATAACAAGTGGCAAAAAATTAAAATCATTCTTTAAGAATGGGTGGTTTACTACAGCGTCTGCTATTGGGTTCTCATTATTTAATGGGTGTTTAATAGCCCTTTTAAGTGGGTTATTTATGGAGGATATAGGAAATAGGTTTTTGATCACTGTACTTGCATCAAGTGCATCATATATTGCAGTTCCAGCAGCGATGAAACTATCAATACCTAAAGCAAACCCTGGAATATATTTACCTATGGCTTTAGCTATAAGTTTCCCATTGAATATAACTCTCGGATTCCCCATATATTATTACTTATGTAATTTATAATTAAAATTTATAAACATTTGATTGAAAACCGCTTATATATTATGAGTGGTTTTTTTATACCTATACTTTTGTATAACCAACATTTTTTAATATTTTTAGGGTATAACAAAAACTTAATCTAAATGAGTAAATTGAATAAGAAAGAAATGAAAGAGGTGAAGGATTCCATAAAGGAAAATTTGGAAGAAGATTTTATTGAAAATTATAATATATGGAAAAGTTCTTTAGAAGATATAAATGGTTATATCAAAAAAGAAATTGAAGATCTATTATTAGTATCGGTTTTTGATGATAACTTATTGTATACATACGATGAACTATGTAAGAGTAGTTTATCCGCAGTTGATGATATTAGAGTGATTAATAAAAGAGATGCTGAACCAACTAAGTTATCAAGAATAATTACGAATAAAGTAGCAAAAGATAAAATTAGTAAAATACTAAAGACTTATATAGATGATACTAATTTTTATGATGATCACCGTTTTCAGAGTTAATATCCCATAATTTAACTTCTTTGGTTTTAATAGATTTTCGTATAGAATAAAGCCAAGCTTCATGTAAAGATTCTGACCTCTTATCATTCTGTAACTTATCAATAAGATCTTTACGAGTAGTATCCATTATTATAACAGATTTAATATCAAGGTAATCTCTTATTCTATCAGATAGTTCCCAATCTTTATTCACACGGGCTTTTTTACGCATATCAACTAATTCATCAACATAATAGTCTTCAAGATTTTCAAGACTTCTTTTATCGGTAAATAGTGATTCTGCTGATTCTAAAGCTTTCCTCCATTCTATGTTATTATGTTGAGCTTTTAGCTTATACCCTTCAGATACAACTCTCTTAATTATCTTCATAGTTTTTTATCCATTTTATTTCAATTTAAATTCAATTCCCCACATTTCACAATCTTCTTTACACATTTCAAGAGCCATTGATCTGACAGATTCTTTTCGATTTTCAATCATTCCTTTTCTTAAAGTTTTAATTGTTTTCTCGAAAGCACTATTAAAGGACATCCCTTTTTTAGTCATTTTATCTGAAACAGAAAAACAAACCCTTTCATCTGCTCTTCTCATCGATTCTCGTATTAAGTCATTTGTTTTACTCATACTACTAATATACAAAAAATACAAAAAATAAGTTAATTGGCAATGGTATTGTCTTGTTTTATTTTATATATACTCTATGAGATATTTACTGAGCAAAAATAAATTCATATCATATTATTCCTTGAAAGAATCTATGTTATATTTCTCTCCTAAGTTTAGAGATAGGATATCCGAAATAGACTCTGATATATCTAAAGAGTTATTAAAATCAGAATTTACAGACATAAAACCCGATATGACCTTTATTGATGTGGATGATAATAAAGAAGGATTTATTACTTTTACTCAAATAAAAAACGCACAGAAAAAATTTCAAGATCAGTTTCAAGATCGTGATTTAATATCTGGAAAGGGGATTGATAAATCACTTCTGAAATTTTTAAGTAATCTTTATGATCCTCAATTAAATAAATCAAATCCATTTGTTCAATCAAGAAACCATTCTAAACTTGGTAGATTTATAAATAAAACATTTCCTGGGAAATTTAAGGATAAAGAAGTAGAAGATTTTGTAAATAAATTTAAATCTAAATTTGAAAAGGAGGAAGAGCGATTTAAAATTGTAGATGGAGATGATATTTTATACTATTACCTTTGTGATAATTATTCAAGTACATATGGGACTTTGGATTCGTGTATGGCATCTGATGATGCTCAAGAGTATATTCAATGGTATGCTGATAATCCAAAGTCAGTTAATTTATTAGTTTATTTAGACAAAGATGGTTTAGTTAAAGGTAGAGCCCTTTTATGGAATATAAGTCACGCTAAAGGAGATAAGAAGTTTGATATTTTTATGGATCGAGTATATTATGATGAAGATCACCTTGTAGATAAATTTATATCGTATGCAAAAGAAAATGGGTTTGCGTATAAAGAAAGTCAAAATTTTGGAGAGTCGGTTATTATTTTCAATTCAAAAGATCATACACTTCCATATTATATAAAAATGAACGGAAATCCTGACGAATATTTCCCATATCTGGATACCTTTATGTACTATAATTCAGATACTTATACTCTGAGTAATCAACCTTTTGATATGATTTAGTTCTAAATAGTGATCTAGGTGGATCGGAAAGAGTTAGGGGTGAATATATCTGTTACCCTTGGTTTTAACCAAACCCTTTCAAAATATTCAAAAGTTGATTCTGTTCTTTTTGGAAATATTTTTGGCATTGAAGTGAAAGCATATTCCTTTTCTACCTTACCCAGTAAGAAAGAATCTGTAAGGGTTAACCACTCTTCATCATCCCCATCAGATATATCATAAGATTCAACTTCTAAAAATTGTGGGATATCATCATTTTCATAATCCTCAACCATCAAATTATCAATGATCCCATTATAATCATCCCATTTTTTAACCTCATTAACTTTTTCGAACCAATTATACTTTTCTAAAGTATATGTGTGTATAACCCATGATAAATAATGTCGAATCATAAGATTTTTAATCATGTCTTCAACTGTTGAATCAAGTCTGAAACTCTCACCATCTCTAAGTTTATCATCATCTCCTTTGTTTTTTAAGTTTCATTTCCTCAAGTTTATACCAAAACTTAGATTAATGACTGATGAGGGGGTCGTTATAACTTCCACTTATGATTCTAGAAAAGGTATGAAAATGGGGTAATTATTTATAATTATTATCATATTTTCTTATTAAATCACCAATATATCTATCTGATTTAAATGATTTAGATTTCCCATCATTGTCGTAGTAATAAATCATTTTTGTTACATCCCATTGAGGATCAATATGGAAAAATTCACCATTGTATTCAAATGATTTATATTTATACTTATTTCCAATTATATTTACCTCATCAAAATTATCAAGAATATCTTTAAATACTTTATCATCTTCTGATAAGTTATCCGAAAACATATCTTCTATTTTATTTAAAAAGTTTCCTTCATTAGTCTTAGTGAAATCTTTAAATTTCTTTAATCCCAATTTACTCCACCCTTTTCTCTCATCTTCAAAACTCCACTTTGTAGTTTCATAACCTTTAGCTTTGTAGTTATCTTGTCCATGAACATATGGTTTTTCTTGAGACATAAGTGGACCTTTACTTGATTTGGGTTGTGGAAGTGTTGTAAAATCTAATTTTTTTGATTCTTCTACTGTTGTATATTTTACTCCTTCGGTATCACCACTTAATCTATAATAGAAATCTTGTAGGTGGTAAAGTGTATTTTCATCATTCATATATTCTTCTAATAATTCTTTTTCTTCTTCACCACTTATTCTTTTTTCCGCTTGAGTTATTATTTTAACTATGTTTTTATCTTTCCAAAACCTTTTAAAGTATGTGATCTTATCTTCTACTTGGGAATCAAACTGGAGTTTTCTTCCCTTTAAATTGATACCCTTTAATAAGAATGCGTCTGGTTCAGATAACCATACATTATCATCTACCTCATATGTTCTAATTGCTAAAATTTTTGGTATGAAATTATCATCCTTATCTTTTGTCAATAAATCTTTAGATATATAATCTAGACCTTCCCATTCACTTTCAAAATATTTTAAGTATTTTGAGGGAATATTATCTTCAAAATCTAAATAGTCAATGTTTAAATCTTCTTCCCATACAAAACTAGTACGTTTCGCTTCACCTGAACTACCTATTTCAGTAATTGCTTCAAAAGATTCATTTGTAGGATAATACTCATCATCACGTTCTGAATAAAGAGTATTTGGTTTATATAACCACTCATCCATATTGTTATTATAAATGACATCAGGATGATCTCTAGGCATAAAATCTTCCCAACCATCAACTTTTAAACTTACTGCTACATCCCCTCGTATATAAGTTGATAAACGTTCTGAATATGTAACATCATAGTCATCTATATTTTCTCCATGCCATTCTGACCAAACTCCCCCTTCTCCTTCTGCATACCCTTCTTCTCCACGAGTAGAAATTTCAAATTCACCTTCTAAGTTAACCAATATGCCATCATCGGGATCATAACTAGCAAAAGTATCCATATATGGGTATCTATCATAACGAACTGGTTTAACATTAACTTCCATAGTAACTTCATAAGGTTTACCATTATAAATTATCTCAGTTAAATTCAGAAAACTTTGTTGAGCTTTATAAGCCCATCCCTTCGATTGTGCGAGTTTTTTAAACCTTTCTACATCAGAATCCTCAGTATGATAAATCCTATCCATAAAATATTTAACATCAACTAATTGTGGGTTAAAATCTATATCACCTTCACTTAAATTTACTTTCCAAACAAGAGCTCGTCCAATAAGTTCATCATCTTCGTTTTTCAAAATAACCATTCTACATACATCAGGATTACTGGTATAAATATCAAATACTTCTTCATTCATATTTTTCATACATGAAGAGTTTAATACCCCTTTAATACTATAAATATAGTTCCTACAATCATACCAATACGCAATATCTTCACCTTTAACGATATCAAATTTATCACTACTTTCAGACTCAGATTTAAATTTATTTACAAAATCTTCTACTTCTTTATCCTTAAATTTACCTGGAAAAATCTTATTAATGAGTTTACCAATTTTTAGTTGGTTTTTTGTTTTGACTTCTTTTGAAATCAATTGAATTAATTGATCAAAGTTAGCTTTTGGTTTAACTTCTTCACCATCTTCATTTAACCACTTTTTGGTTTTCAAATCAAATTTACCTATTTCTCCAGTATCTTCATCAACAAATTCAGTTAAATTTTTACCTGATTTTTCTAAGTTTCTAATAGCGTTATCGATTTGTGTAAATTCAACAAATCCTTCTTTATCAGAATTTTTAATAAAGGTCATATCAGGTTTAACATCAGTCTGAACAACAGATAATAATTCTTTTGAAATAGGAGAGTCAATACTTTTTAATTTATCCTTAAAATCATTTGATATATAAAACATAGACTCATTCAAATAATCATAATTTAAAAAACTTTTTGGAGTTCGAATATACTTCATAAACTATATATTAACTAAAATAGTTTATTTTTGATTTTGGTTAATAAAAATTAGAAAATTCACCAATATATTCACCCCTAACTCTTTCCGATCCACCTAGATTTATTTAGAACTAAATCATGATCAAAAGGTTGATTACTCAGAGTATAAGTATCTGAATTATAGTACATCTTTCCAAACAGCAACGTATTCTTCTTTATTTATTGGTTTATGGTTTACAATAAAAACCTATGAAATAGAAAGGTGGTTGGAAAATAAAATAAAATAATTAAAAAAAGAATATGTTTAATAAAATAGAAAGTATAAAAAGTAGTGATGAATTCTTTTCAAAGGGATACAGTAGAATCTTTATCTTAGAAAAAGATAAGAGATCAGTTGATCTGGTTCTTTCTATACTAAAAGATTTTGATCAAGAAGAATGGGAATCTAAATTTTATTTGTATCGATTTAGTAATCGTAATACATACAAGACTTGATTTCTTAACTTGTATTGTTTGTATATTGTTTGTATATTTTTTTGAATTCTTCTGACTCTCATATTACAAATATAATCATTTTATTAAGATTAATCAAGTTTTGGTATATGTTTTTAATATATATTACAATAAAATAACTATAATCATGAGGATAAAGAAGTATAACAATTTCAAAACAAACGAAAGTGAAGGAAAAGAAATAGATCGAATAGAAGTAGATGAAGATAATTGGCATTTTGATTATATATCTAAATACATAAAGAAAAGGTTTAACTTTGAAGGTGATGTTATAGATAAAATAGCTTTATACTTTTCCGAATTATTAAATGATAATAATGAAGAATGGTCATACATAAGAGATATGTTAGAAAACTTCTTAGACGCTTATGATGGCATTGGTAGTTTACATGAAACATGGGAAAGAATGTATAAACATTCTCTCAAGCGAGATGGGGAGCCTAACCCATTTAAAACAAATGAAAGTGAATCAGTTCCTTTTGAAAAGGAGATAGATGATATATTTAAATTAGAACCAAATGAGGTAGATGATATAAGAAAGACATTAGGTGATAAAGTGAATATTGAAACTATTGAGGATGAGATTAGAAATATTTTTGATGAGTTAGAGTCAGAAGATATAGACTATGAAAATATGACACAATCAGAATTTATGGAAGAATTTAAATCAAGAATAGATCTTGAATATCCTCAAAGTGAGAAGGTTTATATGGAAGTATTTAAAGATTTAATATCAAATCCTGACCAATTAGAATTAAATATTGAAAATAAAAGATACTCTAACCTTAAAACATTTAACGAATATAATAACACTGATAACTTAATAAATCATGCAGGTGATTATTTAGTTGAAGATAAATGGGAAGGAATGGTGCCAGAAAATATTAAGATTGATAGAAACAATGAGAAAGCTACGTATAACTTAAGAGATAAAGTTAAAAACATGAACTCGGTTATACTTACTTATGATCTTGGAGAATCTACTACAAATACATTCTCAAAAAACCTTACAGTAAATATTTCTTTTAAAGAAAAGAATAACCGAATAGATATGCCTTTGAGTGTTGAATATGAAACTGTAATGGAAATAACTTTAGGGACATTATATGTTCTTGGTGTTAAGATTTATGAAGGTAATAAGGTTATGCACTTTATTGATCAGAAAGCTGATATCGAATCAAAAGCTATGAATAAATTGATAAAGTTAATTGAATATATTACTGGAGTAAGTGGAATAAAAATAGATTAATTAAGTATTTTATTCAATCGATCTTCACGGAACTTAACCTTTTTTCTTCTTTGAATTTCTTTATCTGATAGAGGTTTATTTTCACTAAAGATAACTTTTGTTGAGTATCTAATTAATTCTTCTAAATACCTTTTTTTATCTAATTGTTTATCAGTTAAATCAAAAATATTAATAGATGATAGACTATCTAATCTCGAAGACCACTCTTCTCTTTTTTCTCTTAGAAATTCAATGGTTTTCCTTTTCGAATATTTAGACCTATCCATTCTAAGGTCGATGAATAACTTAGCTTTAATTTTATTTTTTGAACCTATACCCACATTTAGTTTTTCATATTTTTCATGGTTTCATAATCACCCATAAGTTTTATATAATTAAAAAACCCATAGTAAATAATTACTATGGGTTTCTGATTTAGGTTATAATTTTACTCTTTAGGTTCTGAATCATCTGATTCGTTAACTTCTTCAAAGTCAACATCAGATACATTATCATCACCATCATCAGTAGTTCCCTCCTGATTATCTTCTTGATTCTGATACATTTCTTGAGAAGCTTTACCCCAAACTTCATTAAGGTTTTCCAAACAAGAATCTATCTTATCGACATCTTCTTCCTTGTGAGCTTCTTTAAGAGATTCTAAAGATTCTTTTATAGATTCTTTATGATCATCTGAAATCTTATCTTCGTGTTCTTTAAGTTGTTTTTCTGTTGTAAAGATCATTGAATCAGCTTGATTAACCTTTTCAATTTTCTCTTTAGCTAACTTATCACTTTCAGCATTTGCTTCAGCTTCCGATTTCATTTTCTCAATCTCTTCCTCAGATAGTTGACCACCACCTTCAATTCGGATCTTGTTTTCCTTACCAGTTCCTTTATCCTTAGCAGATACAGAGATTATACCATTAGCATCAATGTCAAATGTTACTTCAATTTGTGGTACACCTCTTGGTGCTGGCGGAATACCATCTAAGTGAAACCTACCTAAAGATTTATTATCCTTAGCGATTGGTCTTTCACCTTGAAGTATATTCAAATCAACAGATGGTTGGTTATCAGCCGCTGTAGAGAAAGACTCCGTTTTTTGAGTTGGTATCGTAGTATTCGATTCAATAAGTTTAGTAAACACTCCACCCATTGTTTCAATACCAAGTGATAATGGAGTTACATCAAGTAACAATACATCTGATACATCACCTGATAAAACACCCCCTTGAATTGAAGCTCCGATCGCAACAACTTCGTCAGGGTTAACTGATTTGTTAGGTGATTTACCAAAGAACTTCTCAACCGCTTCTTGAATAGCAGGTATTCGAGTTGAACCACCCACAAGAATCACATCATCAATATCTGATTTTTTCAAACCAGAATTTTTAAGTGCTGATTCACATGGTTTAATAGTTCTATCCACTAAGTCTGCTGTCAATTGATCAAATTTAGATCGTGTAAGAGTTAATACAAGGTGTTTAGGCACACCATCAACTGGCATAATGTAAGGTAGGTTAATCTCTGTACTATTAGTTGTAGAAAGTTCTACCTTAGCCTTTTCTGCAGATTCCTTTAACCTTTGAAGAGCCATAGGATCTTTAGTTAAATCAACATTATTTTCCTTTTTGAATTCTCCAACCATCCAGTCGATGATAGCATCATCAAAATCATCCCCACCTAAATGGGTATCACCATCAGTTGAAAGTACTTCAAATACACCATCACCTAACTCTAGTATAGATACATCATGTGTACCACCACCACAGTCAAATACAGCGATTTTCTTATCACCATCTTCTTTGTCTAAACCATAAGCGAGAGCTGCCGCGGTTGGTTCGTTGATAATTCTTTCCACTTGAAGTCCAGCTATTTGACCAGCTTCTCTAACTGCAACTCTTTCAGAATCATTAAAGTAAGCAGGTACAGTAATAACTGCTTTGTTTACTTCTCGACCTAAAAAGTCCTCAGCGGTTTTCTTCATTTTCTGTAATATCATCGCCGAAATTTCTTGTGGTGTATATTGTCTATCATTTATTTTAACAGTTGGTACATTGTTCTTATCAACTATTTCATACGGTACATTTTCCAACTCACCTTTTATATTGTTGTATTCTTTACCGATAAACCTTTTAATACTATAAACTGTATTATGTGGGTTCGTAACAGCTTGTCGTTTAGCTGGTTCACCAACTTTACGATCACCATCTGTGAATCCAACAATAGAAGGAGTTGTTCGTTTACCTTCTGAATTTGAAATGATAGTAGCCTCACCACCTTCGATAACAGCTACTGCTGAATTTGTAGTTCCTAAATCAATTCCTAAAATTACTTCTTTTGCCATATTTATTTGTTTTTATTTTAACAAAAATGTTCAATTAATGTACCATTCTTAAAATATGTTATTTTTGTCATGTTTTTAACGTATATACCATATTTTTTAAAAAGTTTACTGAAATTTTGTCATGTTTTATAATTCACCTCCCCACTCAAAGGTTATATCATCAACATTGTAATCAATATTATAATCCCTTTTGAGTATTTCTATTATTCTAAGTTTTGATTCCTCTCTTGAACTTGCGAAAGGGTTTAACCCTAAATCGATTTCTTCACCATCAATTTTCATATGGTGTGAATGTCCAACTATACTACCGTTCCAATAAAATTCTATTTCCATTTGTGTTTATATTTTTATGTTCCGTATGAAATGATCAAATAACCTATTTGTAAGTGATTATGGTATGTTTGTTAGTGATTACTCACAAACATGCTAACCATCATACCAATACTTATCATCATTATGTACTCGTTTAAATTTGAATTTTTTTGTAATAATTATAGATAAATGAGTATATCTCCATCTAAATATTTTACCATCTAAAAAATGATTAAAACCTCCATATTTTTTCCTCTTACTATCAAAAATAAGAATTGACCAATATAGAATTCGGTTTCTTTTCTTACCCATTTTTCATATTACTTTTTATATTTTTGATAACTATTCCAATCACCACATTGTTCACATGTGGAACTATCACTTTCTACTAAATCAAATTCTAAATGTTCTAAAAGATTTTCAAAAATTTCCCTCATAGTAATATCAGAATTGATATCATTTTTTAGAAAATCATCTATAAATTCTAATATTTCTTCTTTACTATAATCTTCATAATCTTTACCATTTATAGTTAAATGTTTACTAAAGCAGTAATCACCTATTTCAAATTCCTTTATATCACTTATAATCATTTATTTAATTACTATTTTTTAATTATAGTCTAAAAATATTAAGTAGTTTTGATAATGGTTTTTAAACTAAACTTATCTGGGTTTTTCTTATAAAAATTGATAAAATCATCGATATTGAAAAGTGTAACTTTGCTAGGGTTATTATAACTAATGTTTTTAACATGTCGAGAATCCTTTTTATGAGTTATTATTTGGGGAAAATTATTTTGTGTACTAAGAATGAAAGAAGATTGACTATTTATTTTTTTTGGATCTGTTACGAACACTACCTTTTTATAAGATAGGTACTTGGTGTTAAATTTACCGAAGTCAAAAATCTCAGAATAAACTCCACCTCGCAAATTATAAATCCCAATCGCACGTCTACGTCCAGACATATCAGATGGTGTCAGGTAGAGATTCATATCATCTGCTGGTGTAGCTGATCTTAAACTTAAATCACTTAACTTATCACAATTCTTAATAAGTAACCTACAACTACTTCTAGAACTTCCTATATCTAAATTTTTAATAATAGTACTCATGGATTTAATATAATCATATTTTACATGAAGTCAAAATAATATATAAACTATGGAATATAAAGAATTTGAGTGGTCTAACCACAAGTGGATAGCAAGAGAAAGATGGGGTAGTTGTCACCCAATAAAACCTGATTGGTGGTATGATCCCGAAAGAGTCGAGATCGATGATGATGGAGTTTTACACTTAAAAACAAAGTGGAATCCAAAATCCATAGTTGGACCAGATGGTAATACATATGATTCTAAGTTAGGGGTAGGTTTAATATCATCAACTGAAAAGTTTGGTTATGGTGAATATGAGATTGAAGCTAAACTCCCTAGTGGTAAGGGGTTATGGCCTGCTTTTTGGATGTGGGCATGGGAATCTTACCCACCCGAAATAGACGTATTAGAAGCATATTCAGATCATCATAATTCATTATTTTCATATCCTAATGGGAGATTACTTGAATGGTTTGTTGGTAAATTTTGGAAAGTTGAAAGTAATGTACATTTAATCGATAATACACAAGAAGGAAATTGGACATTGGGAACAGAAAGAAATTATTTTGGATTTAAATCTCCATCTAAACGGTTTGTTAAATATAAATTGATATGGTTAAAAGATGTAATTGAAATTTATTATGATGATAAACTAAATAGAAGAATAACTGATAGAAATGTCTTGAAACAATTTGATGATGTTACTATGAATGTTATAATAAATAATGGAATGACAGGTAAAGCAAAAGCAGAAGATATTAAAGAATCTGACTTCCAAGTTAAGTATTTTAAATACACTCCTTTAAAATAATATATAGTATATGAAAAGTTATAAAGCATTTTTAGAAAGTATGAAAGATCAATCAATTGCTGATGGGATTCTTGACAAAATTAGTGATAAAGGTATAGAATCACTAACTAAACGAGAAAAAGAGATATTAGATAATTGGCATAATCCTCATTATGAAATACCTGAAGAGAGAGTTGAAAAGCCTAAATTAGGAACAAAACAAGATATTATCAATTATATAAAAGACCGATTAAATTATGATAGTCCTATTGAACTGCCTAATTTAGAAAAGGGCATAACATATAAAAGGTACAGAGACCAAATTCATATAATCAAATACTTAGATGGAGATGATGTTATAATTGTTCCAATTACTAAAGAAAACAATTGGAAATCAGATGAAAGTAAAAGTTATAAAGTTCCTTATGAAGAACTACATGTTTTAACTCTCCATAAGATAAATAACTTTTTAGATTAGATCTTCTAATTGACTCATAGGAACTAACCCTATAATCGTAATATTGCGATATGACAATACAATTGATTCCTCAGTAGGAACTTCACTTCTTAATTTACCATCAAGATATTTCTCATACTTTTCATAAATGTTCATTTATTTAGCTGATAATATTTTATTTACATTATTTGATATTCTTTTCTTTTCATCATCTTTGAATAAAGATGGATCTTTTCTAAGAATACTTAATAATTCTTTTGCTAACTTTTTAGTTTGTGGGATATCTTTCATATAAAAAAGTGAATTCATATGTAACTCTAAAAACTTCCACCTATATATTGTTTCCTCAACAAAAAGAAGTCTTTTCGGATAAGGGTTTTGATTGTGAAACTTACCATAAGCAAAACTAGAATAAAGAAATGCTAATCCCCACTCACCTATTTTTTGATAATACTCAATAATAGTTTTAATACTTTCCCCTCTAAGTGGATCTATTGAATATGCTTTTAAAAGTTCTCTTTTGGTTTCACTCCACGGTCTTTCCAACATTTTACAAATAACACCTACTCTATATTGAGCATAAAACCTTTCCTCTGGATAACCATCATTCATAGTTACCCTTTCTTTAAAGTAGTTAAGAGATCTTCTTAACCTTTCATCATTTTCCACTTTTGATTTTGTAGATGCTGAATCATGCCAAGATTGACCAGTGTAAAAAACCCATCTAGGGTTTCTATCTGTAATTAAATAATCTTCTAATAGGTTAGCGTGTTTTTTATACTTTTGGGAAGTATCTTTTTGCCATGAAGCTCCATCCATATGAACATTAACTAAAAGACCTTCTGCTACATCTGATGTTATTTCTTGGTTATTTGATGGTATAATATACTCGTGGACGGGTCCATACCACTTGAAGTCTTTCTTATTACTCCATATTTCATTACGAGTATATTTCATAGAACCAATACGGGTATTAACCATATAAAGATCTTTATTTAACTTATCTTTATTAAATGTCTTATCTATAATTAACTCTTCATCGGCATCAATCCATATACAATAATCTGTATGTGGTTTTGCTTCTGACATAGCATAATTCCTAGAGTTCTCAAAGTTATCAAATGGTCGATCTAATATTTGACCTTTGATTCCCTTTTTATCGAAAAAATCTTTAATGACTTTTTTGGTATTATCTGTTGAACCAGTATCAACAACTGTATAGAAATCAAGTATTGGATATATTGTTTCTAACATTCTCTCAATTACATGTTCTTCATCTTTAACTATTATAGATAGACCTAGTGTTTTGCCCATAGTATAAATTCTTTTTTAATTATAGACTTAACATTAAGGGTTGTTTTAAAATAATATATAAATTAGGACTTTTAATAAAAAATGTGTATAATTAACATAATACTTAAAGATGAAGAAAATTAAAAATATATATTTCTTTGATTTTGATAACACAATGGTAGAAGAGCCACAGTTTTATGAAAATTACGATCCTACGAGTGATGAGTTCATGGATTCATTAAAATCATTGAAATGCGATTTCGAACCTAAAAAAGAAATCAAACCTATTATTGAAAAATCACAGTCCTGTGATAAATCATTAACAGTAATCTTAACAAACAGAACCCAAAAACTTAAAGATAATGTAATTGAAATTTTATCCGATATGGGAATAGAATTTGATGATACATTATTTAGAATAAAAGATAGAAGTAAGGGAAATAGAATTAAGAAATTTTTAAAGGAAAACGATTTTGAAAATATTGAAAATATATATTTTTGGGATGATAAAGAAAAACATATTAAAGATGTTAAAAGAATATCAGATTTATTCCCACATATAAACTTTAAGGTTACATTAGTAGATTAATCAAATTTACCTATCCACATAGGGTATTCTATATACTCCTTATCATTTAAAACCGATGCTTCGTGGGATGGTAAAATTGAGCCATCTAAATCTCAAATTATGGAAGTTATGGATGGTAAATGGATATCTAAATCAAAAGTGAGTAGATTAATTATCGAAGATGAATCTTAAATTTCATTTTAAGATAAATATTTTGTATATTAACAGTAATAAAAAATAATTATAAATTATGAAAGAAATAAACAGAGGTAATACTATATTTTGGAATGTAGATACTCAATTCGACTTTATGGACCCAAAAGGTCATTATATGTTGATGGAGCAGAAGAAATAAAACCCACTTTAGCATCATTAACAGAATTTGCTGAGAAAAATCGGATAAGGGTTGTAAATACTATGGATTGGTATTATGAAGATTCGGAAGAATTATCAGAAGATCCAGATTTTGCAGAAACATTTCCACCTCATTGTATGGCTGATACAAATGGAGCTAAATATGTTAGAGAAACCGATCCTGATGTTTTTTCCTATGTATTAGATTGGGGTATAAACTTAGGATGGAAATACCTACCACCAGTTAGAAATATTATTATTAGAAAAGATAAATTTGATGTATTTGAAGGAAACCCTAATACGAATAGGGTAGTAGACCTTTTCAAAAAAAGTGGGGTTGAAAACGTAGTAGTATATGGGGTAGCTGAAAATGTATGTGTATCTTTTGCTGTAAGTGGTCTTTTAGAAAGGGGTCTTAATGTAATAGTTATAGAAGATGCAATTAAAGGCTTACCTAATGTTAAATCACCAAGAGAATTTTGGGAAAAAGAAGGAGTTGATCTAATTAGATTTGAAGAATTATCACTCTCATAAAAAATAAATAAAAAACAAAAATGAAACAAAACGAATTTATATTAAAAGTGGAAAATCTCACTCAGAAAATGATTGAGGATCAACCCTACCTAGTAGAAGATTATACAATATCAATAACTGCATGGGATATAGAAGAATATATTATGATTGATCAACATATCACCGGTCTGTACCCTCAACTAGAGGAAGAATTAGAAATTGAAGAATTATGTGAAGGTCAAATGGTATATGGTGGGGAAGAAAAAGTTGATTATATCAAAGAATTCTTAACCGATATGGGGTTTGTTATTTCAGGTAGTAAAAATCATGAAATATTAAAGAAAGGGGGAACAGTAAAAACTGTAATTGATCCTAATCAAGAATATCTTGGAGAACAAGATTTATAAATAACTAAATATTAAAACAATGAACTATAAAAAAGTAGAAAAACATATCACTAATTGGCTGAGAATTTATATTGAAAATAATCCAATTAAAGGTTTTGTATTAGGGGTATCTGGTGGGATTGATTCATCTGTTGTATCAACACTTTGTGCTAAAACTGGATTTCCAGTAATAGTACTAGAGATGTCAATTCATCAAGACCCAAAACAAGTCAATATTGCAAAAAAACATATCGAATATTTAAAAGATAATTTCGATAACGTATCTTCACAAGAAATAGATTTGTCCGAAACGTATGACAAAATGAAAGATACTTTAGGATTGGACATAAATATGGAGAAAGGTGAGCAGCAAGTAGGACTTGCTTTAGCAAATACAAGGTCTCGATTAAGGATGGTCACTTTATATTCAATTGCTACTATGAATAACTTCATTGTTTGCATCATCATGTTTAAAATCAGATTTAGTTAATGACCTACCTAATCTTTTTTCTAAACATTTTAAACACATAGAACCCTTTTGTTTATAACTTGGTACATTATCATACCATATCCTATCATTAACAAAAAAAGCTTCTGTATTACCACCACAGTCTACACATAAAGTATTAAACTTCCTTTCATTTACCTGAGTATCATATTTTAATAAAGCAAAATATTTACCATCATCACTGTAACCTTTTCTCACATGCCAATGTTCTAATTTATAAGGACTTAAATCTTCTTGAATAAATTTTTTAACTTTACCTTCTAAATCTTCACCCCCCATGAATTGTAACCTAAAACCATACTCACTTACTGAATCTAAAGAAAATCCATATGGTTCAAACTTAGTCGGCTCAAGATTGATATTATTCTTTTTAAGGAGTTTATCAATTCTTTTACTTAAATCTTCTTTAAATTTCTTTCTCTTTTTTTCGACTGGTTTATATAACTCTTTCTTTTTCGACTTAGAATATTCATCATATTCTTTTTTAGTCATTTGTGATAATTTTTTACGAATTTCCTTTTCATTTTCACCAACCTTCAAGTCATGTGTTAAGTCTTTATCATATTTAGATTTAACATGAATATATTTCTTAGTAGGTGGAACACCATCCTCAATACTTTTTATTGACATATAACCCTTATATTTCACATTCTTTAATTGTGGATATTGTTCTTGAAACTCCTTTATCAAATATTTAAATAGTGGTTTAATTACATCAGAAGATACTTTATATTCATCTTCTTTGGTTTCTAATCTATGTTCTTGACCTTTTACTTTTCTATTATAAGAGTAATTAGGGTATGATTTTTCAACTTTAATTCTACTTTGTGATAATTTCATACGTTTAGTATTAAAAGTTTTTTCTAACTCACCTTTTTTAAATTTAAAAAAGAAAGGAATATTAATTATTCTAACCCTTTTATCAAAGTTATCTCTATTTCCACTCATCACATTTCTTAGAACTGGATGGAATTTACCAAATACATAATTAATAGTATAATAATTACCTACTTTTAATTCTTCAAAATTAATAGAAGAACCTCCATCGTCTATAATCTTAACTTTCTTTAAGTCTTTATTATTTTCTTCGAAATCCTTAATTATTTCATCTATTAATTCTTCTGCTTTCTCATCATTCTTTTTCCTCTCTGGATTTAACCTAGATATGTCACCAAATATTGATTCGTTAACAAATGGATCATATTTCTTTAAATGCTTCATATCATTATATATTAAGTTTTCAGTGTAAACTCTTAATATATATACTACAATTTAATTTAAACTATGAGTAACTTAAAAAGATTTAATGATTATATAAAAGAAAAAGATCAACACAGAGAAAAATCTGATAAAGAAGTCATTTTGGACAAAGAAATAGAAGATGTTCACAGTGATGAAGTTGAAGTAGACGTTGATAATAAGACTGATAACGATACAGATAATTCAGAAATAAGTGTTGAAGATGTTGCAAAATTATCGGAAGTTAATGAAGGAGCAGTCAAAAGATTATCTTATGATATTCAAGAAATACTTAAAGAAATGATGGATGAATCAATTGATTCATATTTAGCATCAACCAATAATGCAAAAAACAGTGGTAATGGTGATGATGGTGACCATATTGAATATAACATGGATGAGATTTCTAAGAGATATACTGATAAAGTTCTTGAACTACTCAATGGTTCTAATGAAAGTCTTACCGAAAAGGAAGATGTTGATCAGGATATTATAGAATCAGACAAAGAGAAAAGATCAGAAAAATCTAAAGATGAATTAGAAAAAGAAACCAAAGATGTTTTTTATTCAACTAATCAAGTAGATAAAGAGATAGAACAAAACAAAGAAGTTAATGAATCAAAAGTTGCAACAGATGAATCTCCTTTGGGTTATTACCTTACGTGTAACGCTTTGAGTCCGAAAATGTTTTTCGAAAAATTAGAAGAAAAAGGAATTGAATATAAACACGATACGTACGCTAATTTTATTGAAGTGTTTGTTAAAGATATTGATGAAGCAAAATACGCTAGGGAAATAGCTTTAGATATGGATGTATTTGAAGTAGATGATATTGAATCTGATGACCTACCATATATTAAAGAAGATGGACCAGGGGATATGATGGAAATAAAAATGGTTAAATTAAATGAAAATGAAAGTGATGATGAAGATTTTGTTATAAACCCTGATAGTGAAGATTTTAAATTAATGAAAAAAATAGTAGGTGAAAAAGCTGACTATACCACATTAAGAAAAGTATTAAAAGAAAGTTTTCCTGGATGGGAAGGTCATACAGAAAGTATATTAGAAACTTGGGGATTGATTGGGAAAAATTCAACGAAAGACTAGATAGAGATACCTATATAAGTGCGGCAGACAAGATCGAAAAATATGGAGATTATGAATCTGCTAACAAATTAAGAAAGCATGCAAATGAATTTCCACATGAATTAAAACAAAAGGAATTTAAGAAAAAGAGAATGGAAAAATATGGAGATAAAGAATTCCACTTTTTGTTCCCAAATGGTATATCTTATGACCTACATCTATTAGATTCATCCCTTAAATTTCTAGGACATGATATGAATATGAGTATAGATATGTTCTTAGATGAAGCTCTTGATACAGATCCACAATTAGTTCCAGTAAGTATTGTTGCGTTTTTAGAACCATCTAATTCTTCTGAAAATTACCAACTGTTTATTTATTCAGATGATAGTACAGAAAAAATTGACCGTAAACTAAATGTTGATTTATTAGATGATGAAGGTGAGTCTGTTGAGTTTTCTTTAAAAGATAGAAAAGAAGCTGTTGAGTTTACTAATTTGTTAAAAGAAAGTATTATTAGTGAATTAGAAGATATGTCAGATGATCACAAAGGTCTAAAGCATTCTGCTCTAGAAAACGAAGATTATGGAATCGTAGATGTATTTGAAAATAAAGTTCGAAAATTAGTAAATGACCTTAATTATAGATTATTTATGTAATAATTATATTTCTTCACGAACTAACCAGTATACCAAATTTTGGATTTCATGGACATGACCATAACCAAGAGGTAGGAAATTTTTACCGAATTTAACTTGCCATAAACTATGATCTCCACCAATTTTTAGTAGCTTTATCTTGTGGGATTTAAGCTCATAGTAATCCTCAAATATCCAATCATCTTCTACTTTTTCAAATCCAAGTTCAAGTATCCATTCCACATTTAATTTTATGGGAGTCATGTTTTCAACGTTCCCATATATATCCTCAGGCACAACAGTTACACAATTACCATCAACATAAACTAAATTTCCACACCTTAACTCATTAACATTCATAATTATACTTCATTATATTTATTTTTTAATTTAGAAATATCCATTATTTCTTTAGGGTTTAAATTTTCAATGCCGTAATATGGTTCGTTTATTTTATACGAAGACTTAGCTTCTATATCACCCATACCCATTAAAGGTTTTAAACCATTTAAACTACCTTCAAATTCAAGGTAACCATCGAATTTTTCATTTAACCACTCTGATGAAAAGTTATGACACAAATCTTCATATTTGATTAAGATACATTTAGTATCATTTTTTATCATCTCATAAGTTCTTAGGTATTGGGAATACATAAGTTTAAAAATAATATGATTGCCATATCTTTTAACCTTATATTGTGATACTTTTCTCTTCCAATCATTATAATTACTAAGTGGGTCTCTCAACATAAAAATAATAAAATCACTTCTACCAACTGAAGTATTTATTTTTTGATTAGTCCTAGATGGTAGAGGGGAAAAATATTCTTTTATTCCAAGTATCTTTTCATTTTTACTACTCTTAGCATATGTAATGTAACCATCCATAAAGTTAGTAATTGGTTTTTCAAAATTATCTTCACTTAATCTTTCATTCGTTAAAGTAGAAATCATTGATCGTAGGGGATCTGATAGTGATGATGAACCATCAATGGAATTCATAACCCTTGACATAAGGGTTGTTCCTGAACCAGGTAGTCCTATTATAGAATAAAATAGATTTTCATTATGTTTAGATATAACTTTCATTTTCCGAATTGTTTATAATTTGATAATTTTTTTGAATATTCTTGACGCTTAGGGGTTGGGTTACCTAATGTTAAATGTAAACCCCAATAACCTTCTCGTTTGTAACCAGCTTCTTGTCTGATATCTTTAAGTTTTTCTGCTTGAACTCTGAGCCACCAATGAGCACTTTTATTAGTAACAGTATTGGGAGTTAACTCATGGTTGAAAGTAATGATTTTTTTATCCCACTTCTTTTTAAGATCAAACCACCTTTCTAAATCTTCTTGGTTGATATAATTGTGTGCGAAAAGATATCTATATAGATCATCAGCGTTGAATTTACCTTTGTTTTCTTTAAAGTACCTTTTAGTTCCTTTAGTTATACTGTTATAGTTAACTGTAAATGCTTCACCCCTAATAAATGATATGTGAGAACCCCATGCTGGTCTTTGTAGTCTAATACCTCTATGTGTGTTGGTATAGCTAACACCCTCATCCTTTACAGATAACCATGTATCTAAACCATACTCTTTTTCAAAAAGGTGTTGGTAGTAAGTTCCTATATCACCTGAAACAATAACAATAGCCCAAAATGGTTTGAACATTTCGTTACTACCCATCAAAGGTAGAGGGTCAAATATTATCCTACCTTTAGATTCTAACATTATTTCAGCATACTTTTTCATTACATATAAATATAATTAAAAAAATCAATCTTTCAAAGTCCATATTTAATATATAAATTTAAGAAAAATATATTTTATGAGATATTTAAAAGGATTTAATCAAATCAAATCTATTAATGAGAATGAGAATAAAAAATCTAAAGAAGGAGTTTAAGATGGGATTTTCAAGAAAGAAAAATACTAAACACATACAAAAGTTTAATGAACATCAAGAAAATGTTAGTCGTAGTTTTCCTAGGTTTTTAACTGATGAAGATTATATAAAAACTGATAATATGGATGAACATTTAAAAGGTGATTGGTCAGTTTTTAGAATATCAAGTGGTAAAAAATACTACTTATCTTCATTATATAAAGAAGATTTAAAATGGAGTGAAACAAAACTTAAATATTCTGATGAATCCACATTAAAATTAACTAAAGAATTTGCGACAAAGGTAGCGTTGGTTAACAAAGAGCGATTTGTAACTCATATTGGTATAACTAATGACAAAGGTGTACAAGAAATTCTTTAAAATTAAGTCAGAAAATGAGTGTCGCTTACATCTCAACGTGTTAATGTAGAAGAAATTATAGGTTTTAAAACCAATTAAGGTTAGTAATTAATTCAAATTTAAGTTTATAGTCAAATACAGGTGTGCGCTTATAGGTGCAGCTTTCAAACCTTATACAAACCGTTATGCTCCATGCCTTAGTTCAGTTCTTCGATTTAACATTTGTGATGAAAAACAAAAAGATTTTTTTCCAACGTACATTTAATATAGATTTTCAATATCATCATCATTGAATTTATTAAATAAATCACTTGCATCCATAACACTTACAATGCAATCATTACTAATTGGATAATCCACATAAATCCCATGAGCAAATAAAGTATCTTCTTCATATCCAGCATCAACGCAATTTGATTTTACCTTTAAAATAGAGTATTCTTCATTATCTTTATAAGAACCAAAGTTTACTGATAAATCATAAGCAGCAATTAATGATGTTGCAAAATACAATCGGTTTTTAAACGGTTTATTATTTATCGCAATACCATCTTTTGGTACAAATCCATTTTTCTTCATTTGTGAAACATTACGTTTTGGTGTTATGTGGTATAAATATTCACCAATATTATATCCTATTGCATCACTTTGTAGGTGATTTTCGTTCACAAACTGCTTAAAGTTTTTAACTTTATCAATCATTTTTCTTATATCTTCACTCATAGCATCTTTATATATAAATATACAGTTTTTAAAACCGCCCAGTATATAATAAAGTATATAATTTATAGGCAGTTATGTTTATAATTCAATCTTTATCTCTCGTTTCAAAGTATGTAGGTAAATCAATATTAGTGGTTCGTAATGCCTACAAAATCATATACAAACCGTTAAGCACCATTAAAGTGCTTCGAACTCAATTTTGTGGTTAAATGGATCACTGTTACCGCTTACATGAATTGCCCATAAATTACCTTGTTTATCCATACCTTCGGCATAAGCTCCGTCAGTTAGTGTAATATCAAGTTCACAATATTCATGCAACCACTCTTGCATAGTCTGCTCATTATCGTTGTGAGCATATTCTGTATTCCAAGTAAATGTTTCCATACTATGTATACCAGAAAATGGTTGAAAATCAGAAGATTCAAACATTTCATCACTAGAAATTTTACCTAAGATATCTTTAGTGTTTTTAACATCACCTTCTTCAATCTCATTATCTAATTTAGA
>Ga0307983_1000200_pt1 | contig 31717 bp, 29 predicted proteins | sample OrgLakmetagen991_FD_201845 | JGI IMG/M metagenome (GOLD analysis project Ga0307983, IMG submission 201845) | Saline water microbial communities from Organic Lake, Antarctica - #991 | ecosystem: Environmental > Aquatic > Non-marine Saline and Alkaline > Saline | place: Antarctica: Organic Lake...
AGAAGCTTTATGAATCTCTGCTCAGCACTGAAGAGAGAGCCAAGGCTGAGGACTTAGGTGACTACTTCCGTGTTCCATTGGACTCAAGAGACCTGAACTACTCCGAATACTTTGAGGAGGGTGAGCCTAGACAGGCATCCCTGGAGTCCTACACCTCCCACAACACGAAACAGTTAGATGTTGAGGGAGTAAAAACTCTTCTGCTCACGATTCCAGAAGTACGTCAGGAGCTAAGGCTTTGAAAAAACTAAAGGTTGTCACAATCGTCGGAACCAGGCCTGAAATCATTCGCCTTTCAAGGCTCATTCCCAAGCTCGACGAATACACCGATCACATTTTTGTTCACACTGGTCAAAACAGCGACCCAAAACTCAACGAAGTCTTTTTCGAAGACCTTGAGCTGCGACAGCCTGACTACTTTCTAAACGTTGACACTTCATCAATGGGTTCAGTAATGGGAGATACTCTAAAGAAAGCAGAGGAGGTCTTTCTAAAAGAGAAGCCGGATGCTGTGATGATTCTCGGTGACACAAACTCAGCCATTGCTGCCGTTGTTGCTGAGCGAATGCACATTCCCGTGTATCACATGGAAGCAGGTAACCGTTCATTCGATAACAACGTGCCAGAAGAGCTCAACCGCAAGATGGTTGACCATGTTGCCAGCTTCAACCTCCCCTACAACGATTATTCAATGCGAAACCTTCTAGCCGAGGGTATTCACCCCAGGTTTATCCAGAAGACCGGATCTCCGATCCGGGAAATATATGAGCACTACAAAGACAAGATTATCGCGTCAACTGCAGTTGAAGATTTGGGCCTTACGCCCAATGGTTACTTTCTGGTCTCTGTCCATAGACAGGAGAACGTAGACCTACCAGAGAGGCTTGCAAAAGTTTTAGGCTGCCTGGTTGCGGTTCGTGAAAAGTGGAACATGCCGATAGTAGTATCTACCCACCCAAGAACCAGAGATCGTCTCGAGGCGCTAGCAAGAAAAGACCTCGAGGGTATTACTTTTCACGAACCGTTCGGTTACCTGGACTACAACAAGCTCCAGTCAGAGGCCAAGTGCGTGATCTCAGACTCTGGCACGATTAGTGAAGAGTCCTCATTGATGGGATTTTCAGCGGTTACCCTTAGGGACTCATTGGAAAGGCCTGAGTCTCTTGGAACTGGTCACATTATTTTGACCGGCTTGGATCCCGATAGTCTTATCCGCTCGATAGAGCTAGAGGGGTCAGGTCACATTATGAACCACTTGCCCGAAGGATATGACTCTTTCGATTTTTCGAATAGGGTCATCAAATATCTATTTTCAACGTGCATGCTCTCTAGAGATTGGAGGGGGATTCGCTAGCCGGATTCAAACAAAGCGATTCGCAGCTTCATCCTCTGAGCAACAGCTGAATGTCAGTCTTGACGCTTATTCAACGGACATTAACTTTTACTTAAAGCGTATCCTTGATTGAAATTTCTTTTGTACCGCTGGGAAAATCTTGTGAAATGAGTCAAGGGCGCTTAGCTCGCTCGCACAATGCGAGGCACAAGTCATGGGACTTCCCATCAGTATTTCAATCTCCCATTTCTTGAAGAAGTCAGAAAAAAAAGGTGAGTATGCTGAAACATTACTCCAATTTAAAAGGCGGTGTCATTAATGTCGATGCAGAACCTTATGGCTTGTAGCTGCGAACTCCGATGACTCCGACAAAGACGGCTTTGCCAAGATGAGGTTAGCCCTGGGGACAGTGCAATTTGGAATGGATTATGGAATCGGAAATGTTTCCGGTCGATTAGTAATAAGTGAAATTCAAGAGATTCTGGCTCTTGCAAAGCGTTCAGGAATCAATACGGTTGATTCCGCGTCAGCGTACGGGAACAGTGAGGAAGTTTTGGGTGCCTGCGGCGTAGATACCTTTAATGTTATTACGAAGGTCCCTCAGCTTATCGAACGGGGTCACAAACCAATGGAATGGGTTGTGAGGGCCGCTGAAGAGTCGCTATCTAAACTTAAAATTGACCAACTCCACGGTCTCCTAATTCATAGCCCTCAGGATTTAATGTCAGGATCCGGTTCCGAAGTTTACGAGGGACTAGAACGCCTAAAGAAACAGGGCAAAGTGAGGAACATTGGACTGTCCATATATGAACCGAGTGATTTGTTCGACTTGCCTGACGATTATCAGTTTGACATCGTCCAAGCTCCTATGAACATTCTTGACAGGAGACTAGAAGCCACCGGCTTGCTGAGCATGTTGCGCTCTCGCGGCACGCAAGTCCACGTGCGGTCTGCATTTCTTCAGGGCCTACTGATAATGCCAAAAAGCGAAAGACCAGAATATTTCAAACCTTGGGGGTCGACCATCGGAAATTTTGATCTGTGGCTTGACAGGGAGAACCTTTCTCCCGTAGAGGCTTGCATCAGATTTCTAAAGCAGTACGAACAGATCACAAAAGTAATTGTGGGCGTGCACAATGCGGCACAGCTTCAGGAAATTGTAAACGCGATGGACTCCCCACTGCTGATGGTCCCCGAAGAGCTAAGCACGGACGAATTGGGCCTGATAGATCCTCGATGTTGGAAGACGTGAAAGCAAGATAACAAACAAGTGGTTCTCCTCGTCGTTAACCAAGTCTCCATTGATGGGTCTTCGATGTGAGGTCTTGGAATCAATTGGCCAGCTTAGACATCACACTAAACCAAGGCTCGCGAATTGGATCTTCGACTATGTCGAACAGTTTCGACATTCGCAGATATTCCTCGGCGGTGTCAATAGTGCATGGGAACAAGTTGTGGCGAGGATTCGCTTCGGGGGGTCTTGAAATAGTCATCGGTCCGCGTCTTTCTCGGATCAGGGGGGTTACATGCTCGCGCTGAAAGTCGAGCAGGGCATCTGCGTTCGCTCTTCGCAGCGCTCTAACAGTAAAAATCTCTGCAGACAATCCGTGAGACAAAGGAGGACCCGCAAAATCCATCGAGGAGAGATATTCCACATCATTCTTGAGCATTGCCTCTTCGAGGAGTTCTAAAAACGCCGCATCAGGCACTACGTTGTCGGAGGTGATGCGAATGCAAAGGTCATCATCATTCAAATCCTCTGTAGCCATTACAAATCTAAGAAGCACATCGTTTAGTGGGCCCCGAAAGCATTGGAGGTGCGCTGCTTCTATTACCCTGGCAAGCTCATCGTCCGTTTCTTCTGCGGACGTGACGACCACAAGATCGCCACCGGATCTAGATGCTCTGTACGCTGCCAACAACACGATGGGTATCCCAGCAATGGGCAGGAGAACCTTACCCGGTAATCGTGTTGAGGAGCTCCTAGCCTGCAACAGTATTCTAAGGCTTCTGGTTACCATGCCGTCCAGCCACCGTCCACTGCGATGTTTGCCCCTGTTACGAAACTTGCGGCACTGCTGGCCAAAAAGACGACCGCCCCCCGAATCTCGTCCGGTTCTCCGATTCTTGCCATGGGCGTCTTAATCGAGAGCTCATGTAAGAAATCTTCTGAAATCTCCAGCTGGGAATTGTTGGGGAACGGGCCTGGGCTAATCGAATTAACTCTGATGCCCAGTGGCGCGAGATGTACGGCAGCGTATCTGGTGTATTGGATAAGCGCCGCTTTAGCTGACCCATACCAGGGCGGATTATTTTGCCCTGACGTTCCATATATGGAGGGATTTGGGCTCACGGTTCCATACATTGATGCGATATTTATTATTGAAACCTGTCCCCTAAGCCGAACGCCTTCCTTTAGGAGACCCATGGCATGGTGATTAAAATCAGCAACAGAGGTAACTCCAATTGAAAAAGCATCGTCGTATTTTTGCTTTTCAGTATCCCCAATGACTCCAGTATTCCCAGCGTAGGCATTATGAACAAGAATGTCTAAACCCAGCCCATCTTTTTCGAGATTGGCCAGACACTTGATAATCTCATCCGATTTGTTCACATCGACTTGGTGAACGTAAGATTCTCCTCCGCAAGCCAAAATCTTTTTTCTAACTACCTCTAGGGGCGCAATGGTTCTGCCTAAGAGTTCAACTCGAGCACCGGCGGATGCCAAAGCCAAGGAGATTGAAGACCCAAGATGACCCCCAGCACCAGTTACGACGGCCACGCAATTATCAAGGGAAAAAAGGTCCAACGAATCCACTCAATCACTCATCTCTGTAGCAGTCCCATAAGTTTAGGCAGAAAAGCGAGTTTTTTATTGAGGCAAAGCTGTGGATCCCACTTTTGTCTCGATTAGGATGTTCTTTATTGAGCGTAAAGTCACATATTTTTAGAGCTTATTTCTCTCTTTTGCGATGGAACGACCAGCCGAGAGGACTCTTCCTGGTCTAAGTTCACAGACAAGAAAACGCGGACCTACTCGACAGGCAAAACCGAGTCTTGAATCGCCCGATTGCTTTTCGCGGCGAGTGGCATTTTCTTGTTATGGTCTCTACGCCTCCACTAACCAGGGTGGGACTCAAGGCTTTATTGCGAAATGACCTTGCAAACCTTACTTTCCACGAACGATTCGGTTAGCTTGATTGCAACAAGAGTCAACCAAAGGCGAAGCGTGTGATCTCGGACCTTACGAAGACAAGTGGTGAAGTCATTATTGGTGAGTTTTCCTTTGTCACTCTCAGGGGTCCATGGAAAAACACTCAGATCAACTTAGCATCCTGTCAGGCTTGAACTTGATAATCTGATGTCAGATATACCTTGAGGCTTTAGGGAGCGCCGATGGGGTGCTGCCCGAAGGCTAAGACTTCTTGGACTTACCGAACAAGGCTCTCAAAACATCTATCTTCAACATGGAAACTATCAAGAGAGCGGAATAGCCTCCTCTAAGTGAGCTCAAACAAGCCGACTCCCAGCTTCCTTCCTCACGCAATAGAAACAACCCAAGACCACAGAGTCACTCGTATCTGGGCGTCTCCGTCTTGATGGCCATTGGATGTCACAACACCAACAAACTGCGCTTGACGTCTTCTCTCCCTGAAAGTAAAGCTCACACAGTAAAGGAAGTTCAATTAGAGAAGATTCCTGCGGTTTCGTTCTCTTCGTCACAGAGCGACTGAAATGACGAGGATGCTCAAAGGTATCTGTAGCCCAGAGCGTCGAGGTCTCGAGCGGTCTTCAGCGAACCGCAAAATTGATAGGCCAAAGGGCCTGATGGTTTGCGCCTGTTCTGCTTAAAACTTGCCCTAGTGTTTTATAGCCTTGTCTGCTGTCTAAAGCTGAATCAATTCTGGTCGAGCCTTAAACGGCTTCTTCTGTAAGGAAGCATCGTCTGTTGAATTTATATTCAGAGATAGGAGTGCCAGTTGAGGTCAGTAATAATTCCTGCTCGAGGAGGCAGCCAAAGGATAAAAGACAAGAACATCAGAACTTTTTCGGGTTCGCCAATTATTTCATGGCCGATCACGGCATCACTTGAAACAGAACTCTTCGACAATGTTTTCGTCTCCACGGACAACCAAGAGATTGCGGACATTGCCCAAAAGCTGGGGGCAAAAATACTCTGGAGGCCAGAGAATCTGGCGGACAATTTCACGGGGACCACGCAAGTCATTCAAAATGCTCTTGGAACCACGCTCACGCACTTAAGTAGCGACCACTGGATTTACAAGATCTACCCAACTTCGCCCGTCACACCTGATTTGGTTAGGGATTTCGTTAATTTTGCTGAAAAAAGTCCGGAGCAATTTTCGGTCTCTGTAGGGAAGTTTAGGAACAATATAGAGCGCGCCATGGGCCTCACCGATAGCGGAGAACTGCACCCATTGTCACCGGAGCACCTAAACTCTCGAAGCCAAGACCTGGAGGAACGCTTCTTCGACGCCGGCAAGATCTACGGAGCAACCATCGCGGCCTGGAAGGCGACAACTTCGCCGCTGTTGCAAGGTGCTCAAGGCTTCATACTGCCCATTTGGGCATCAATAGATATAGACACGGCAGATGATTGGATGCTGGCGGAGTTGTGCTTCACCCAACTAAGGAATTCTTATCGTTCAGACGTCAAGCCTAACTAGGGGAATCGTTGCCTAACGGGCATCTTGAGACTGCGGCGAGATCCCAGACAGCTCCTGCTTATCAATCGAAGGTCCTCTGAGCTTGAATCCGGGGACAAGTTAATGGACGGCTATCAATTCCACCCTCTGAGGTAGCCACAAATTTTCACCACATCCTTGCTTTTTCTTTCGCCCTAGAGCTTCTGACTGCGATTGCATTTGTCTCGCCACCAGGTGCCAAAATATATTTTAACTGTAATCTACTCCTGATGCTAATTTGTCTTCGCTGCAGAGTTTTTCAGTTGACTCCAATTGCTCGACGGCGGATTTCTTTCCAAGCTTTTTGCTACGCCATGGAGGCCGGGACTGCTTTGGTCGTATTAGTTGTAGAAACTACAAGTAGATCAATAAAATCATGACGCCGAAGATTGAACTCATAAAAGCAGGACACGCTGATGTCACAAAGCACCGGGAGGTGCTGGCGAATTCCGCTCTGGGCTCCCCCACTTACTGTGATGCTAACTCTGGCTACTACCAAACCACCAGCGACCAAAGGGTCAATAAGGACATTGACTGTGTAGCCTTTGTAGAATGGAAAGCTCACATGGAGATCCGCCTGAACCTGGCTGACGGTACAAAAGGTAGAGTCTTGGCTTTCTTGGGGAATACGAACTGCTCCCTTGCCATGTCAAGAGCTGCCGAAAAATTTCGTTTTTCTCCAATTTCGGTAAACGTCCTCGATGACAGGTTGCGAACCGCGATACCCAGTCCTGATGTGAATATGAACATAAGCAGGAGTAGTAAATGGAGCGAGAAGCTGGCGTAGGTGATTGACCTAATTCTGTAAAATTCATCGAAACTAAGACCAGCTTCTTCTAAAGACCTTTACCCTAGAGCCTTTCTTTCTGAGGGCCAGCCCCCACCCCGGTGGCCTAGGTCGGAGCGGGAGGCGCTTAAGAGCCCTGAATCGTGAGGGATTCGATTGAATGGTCTGGGACAACAGTGCCGAAAAGGAATAAACTGCGCAGGTTTTTCTGAATCTGAAAGCGCTCCACTTCAGTTCTGTCGGGAGACTGACCCGAGCAGAGGAATCCTGGAGGGTACAGCAAAAAACTTGAGGGAGGGCACGCCTCTTTGGCAGCTGCCAAGTTAGAAGACGAGACGATTGGGGCATGGTCTTTTCTTAGGTTTAGAAAGTCTTCATACTACAATTTAGCTGCTGGCCTCACCCGATCCTGACACTCAGGGATAGCGCACGTGATTATGGTTGAGGCACTTAACTTTGCTCGACACAACACTCTGGACATTTTTTGGGTACCCAGTCAATTCAGTCATAGCACCAATGAGGCTGGTGAAAAGAAATTTCAAATCAAACAGGTTAAGTCGTATTTTGGAAAAAATCTAAGCATGAGGATCTAGGCGACTCATGATGCTTCTCGGACTTAGCCGACTCTAAAAGCTTCAGCACTTTCGAAGTGAATTCCCTTTAAGTCGTCATCTTAAATTTTTTTGTGCCTACAATTTGGCCGAAAGAACAAAATTTCCTGCGTGAGTTTTGCTCTCGATGCGTACTTGTCAGGCGAAGGGCTCGGTCGTTGCTCGATAGCGCAGAGGAAATCCGCCAAATAGTCGTTGACATGTGGACTTCAATTTTTTTACAAAAGCACTGCCCCAAGTCTCCTGACTGTCGAAGCCATCGGCCAAAAACTTGTGCTCATGGATGAGAAGGGCTATCGCCAAAATACCCTTGGCGGCTTCCCCGGCGACACCTGTCGAATTGAGAAGTCCGGACTCATTCCTCTGAGGAGGAGTTCCCGTTACAGCCTTGCCGAATGATGTGACTCAAGTTCGTCACCTTCAACTTCTTTCGCATACAACATCAGTAACTAAAGCTCAAAGCTCATCGGCAAAGCATTTGAAACAAGAAGCGTCATCATCTCGAATGACCTTCTGCACCTGGCCACGGCACCTACCTTTACTTTAGGCTGGTGAAGCTTAGGGGTGTTCCTGCTATCAAATCGGCAGAGAACTTCATTCCTGTTACCGATGCGAGCATTTTTATTGGCATTCCAAAACCTGGACGCACCGCACGCACGTTTTCTGGCGAAACCGTTTCGCCAGCGCTGACGTCCCGAAACACATAGAGGCTGCGCCGGAACGCTAAGGATGCTTCATCTCCTGGGGAGGGGCCAAATCTCACACTTCCCAAGGACTGTTTAGCTACTTCCGCTTCTCTCACCAGATCCTCGAACTCCTTTGGCTCCATCGAAAATTCAGAATCTACACCTCCATCGGATCTATTAACCGTGACATGCTTTTCCACTACCGAAGCCCCGAGAGTAACAGCCGCAATTGACGCTCCTATCCCTAGGGTGTGGTCCGAAATGCCGACCTTCACATCGAAAATTTTCGCCATTTCCACCATTGTCATGAGGTTCGAATGCTTAGGGGAAGCTGGGTATGAACTCGTGGTTTTTAGAAGCGTTACGTCGTCACAGCCGCCCTTACGGGCCGCATCCACGGCGTCTGCGATTTCCTGGATGCTTCCCATGCCGGTAGAAATAATCAGCGGCTTACCAGTCGATGCAGCGTAGGAAATAAGACCAAGATCCACGAGCTCAAAAGACGCAATTTTGTAAATTGGGCAGTCTAGGTTTTCTAAGAAATCAACTGCAGAATTGTCGAACGGAGAGCTAAACGGAATCATGCCTAGTTCCACAGTTCGCTCAAAAAGAGGCTTGTGCCACTCCCACGGGGTCATTGCTTCCGCATATAAATCGAAAAGGCTCCTGCCCTCCCAAAGTTTATTGCTTCCGCTGACCACGAAGCCTTCGGAAGTAAGTGGCAGAGTCATCGTTTCTGGCTTGTAAGTCTGTAGTTTCACCGCCGATGCTCCGCTGCGAGCCACTCTCTCGATTATGTCCAGTGCGCGATTCAAGGACTGGTTATGGTTGGCAGATAACTCTGCAACATAGAGAACTTGCTCGGCTGGCTTCATACTCTTTACCCTCTCGGTGAAAACATCTGTATCCTACTAGGAGGGGAGCCTAAAAAGTTTGCGGCTTCAGGCCCAAAGTTCTTGCTGTCTTTTTTGCATTTACAGGCGCCAACCTGTCTCCTTGAACGCAGTACCCCCATTCGAGCTGGGGCAGGGCAGATGACGTCGCCAATCGATTATCTTGAAACTGCGCCTTTTTTTGAGTCTCCTTCTGAAGGCAGCATCAAAATCAAGACATCGTCTCGACTCGACAAAACGTAAAAACCGAGACGTGTCAGGATCTTAATTGATGCCGAGTTGGCTGGCTTAGCTCTAGCGAAAATATTCTCGCCGATTGAAGCTTCCCGAATCGCGCTCGAAATCATTTCGAATGAAAGTCGAAGTCCCCTGAAAAGAGAGTCTATTGAGTAGCTAATAAAGATCTTTCCATGCTCCAGCTCGAAACGAACCTGCCCGAAGGGTATTCCCTTATATTCGAACATCCAGATGCGGGTGCCCTTAGACCGAAGATTTTCCTGCCAACGAAGATGTTCTTCGGGTGAGATTTTTTCAGGTGACATCGAGTTCGCACGAACGTTCTCGTCATTGGCCCATCTCAACAAAATCGATGAGTCCTCCGGCTCAAACATTCTCGCCGCAAGGGCACTCGGGGGGGGCACGGCACCTAAGGCAAAAGCGACTCTAAGCGGGCCAAAAAAATCAACCGTGCTTTGAAGAAGCAGTCTCTGCGCCAAATCAAAACCGGTGCTCAAGCCGCGATCAATGGTTTCAATTAAGGTCTTTGGATCTGCCTCTGGCAACGTGTAAAAAGTATCACCTCCCAAACCCTCCTTCCTGATTTCATTCAAAGCAGGTCTCTGATTTACGGCTGTCTCAACAACTGCCCCAGGCACCCCACATGCGATCCGCTCGTACATGCTGACGCCCCCTGATGTAACAATGAAGTTAGACTGAGAAAATAGGCGGACTAGACCATCTGTGGATGCGACCCATCGAACCCCTGCTGAATTAGTCTTCTCAATAGAGTCATCTCCAGTTACTAAAGAAAGGTTGAAGCTTCTCGGTGAATCAAGATACTCGCGTTCAATCGCTCTAAGACATGCCAAATCAACACCTGAGCCCAACGCAATCGCTACCTCAGGCACTGACTCGCCACACTCATTACTCTGACCCCGACGCGCTTCCCAAGTAGGCAAGGAAATGGGGGCAAACTTTGGGCCCAGGAGTAAGACTTGAGCTGAGTTTTCAGAAATCTCGTGTTTCGCCGACGAGGCATCGAAGCCGTAATCGAGCAAAAAATCGCCTCCGCTGACAGCAGGGAAGTCCGCGATTTGAAGGAGTCTGGGGCCCTTCTTTTCTACATTAGTAAACCAGGCCTGATCGATTCCATAGTGGTCCACGACAAGTAAATCTAGGCCAAGCGTCTTTGACACGACGAGTGTCTGGGACGAGTCGCCCAGCGATAACCGATTCAAAATTGTCTCGTCGCCTCTCAAGCCAGCATTCGGGCTAGGACTTAAGATTTGCGCAATTCCTGCACCACGTCCTCTAGCAATTTCCTGCAACCAAGCGGGAAGATTTCGACTCAGAAAATAAACCTCATTCCCAAGAACCGAAAAAGCCTCGGCTATCGATAAACATCTAAAGAAATGGCCCAAGCCTATTTCGTCGCCGGCGTCCAACCTGAATCCAATTTTCATAGCGCCCCCTGCGTAATTTCGAGTCCGAACTGCTCATCACCTTGATTTCGACGAATGCTAAAGACTTCCCCCGTTCTTCGGAAATAGGCTCCGCCACCCCGTCAACTAAAAGAATAGGGCCAAGCGGGAATCCAGTGCAGGAGCGAGTACAATTTCAGTGAGCGAAGTTCGGCGCACGTGAATACACATGAAGGCAAGGAGTAAGGATTGATTCCATACGGAAGACAAGAAATTAACGAGCTTGACAAACAAGCGGTCGCAGATGTGCTGGACTCTGACTTTCTAACGCAAGGCCCTCAAGTCCCCGCATTCGAAAAAGAATTAGGCGAAAGAGTTGGGGCTGCACACTGCGTTGCAATGAGCAATGCAACTTCGGCCCTTCATGCAGCCTGTTTGGCTCTTGGAGTCGGGCCTGGCGACAGTGTTTGGACTTCTGCAATATCCTTTGTCGCGTCAGCAAACTGTGCCATATATTGCGGAGCTGAAATTGAGTTTGTTGACGTAGTCGAAAATACTGGAAACATTTCAATTCCCGACCTTCAGAAGAGACTAGAAGCAGCCGAATCGTTGGGGAAACTTCCGAAGGTGGTCATTCCGGTTCATTTCGCCGGACAGCCAGTTGACATGCCTGCGATTGCAGAACTTGGAAAAAAATATGGTTTCAAAACTATCGAGGACGCGTCTCATGCTCTTGGTGCAACTTACGAAGGCGAGACTGTCGGTAGTTGCCGCTACTCAGATATCACAGTATTCAGCTTCCATCCTGTAAAGATGATTACTACTGGAGAGGGTGGCGCCGCAACTACAAATTCCGCGAAAGTGAACGAACGACTTCAGCGCATTCGCAGCCACGGGATCACCAGAGATCCGAACGCCATAGACGTCCCATTTGAGGGTGATTGGTTCTATGACCAGATAGAAATAGGTTTCAACTACCGGATGACTGATCTTTATGCCGCTCTGGGCCGGTCTCAGCTCAAAAGGCTTGATGATTTCATCGAGCGCAGGCAAAAGGTAGCAAAGCAGTACTCTTCTTTGTTTGAGAACAGTGCGAATAAAACCCTGGTTCAAGATCCTAAAGGCATGAGTTCATGGCATCTGTTCGTAACGCTGATTGCAGATCCACGTCAGCGCAAATTGATTTTTGACAAATTGAGGCAGCAGGGAATTTTAGTTAACGTGCACTACCGACCAATTTACCGACAAACTTTCTATGCGGAGATGGGAAAATACGATCCATCCGATTTCCCTGGTGCAGAATTTTACTACGAGAGGGCGATATCTCTGCCGATTTTTCCAGGGCTTACGAAGGAGAGCGTGGTCTCAATTTTTGCTCAGACAGAAGGCCGGGCGGGATATCAAAATATCTTCTAGGACCCCTCTGGCAAAAAATAGATTAGCTTCGACAGGGCATAGTCTGCGACAGATTCTTGAGAGTTGCCAAGGTTTAGGTTTCAGGTTGTAAAGTTGTAAAGCTGTAAGGGCACATTAAAGAATCTCATGGGTGGGTCCCAAGAGAAGGGACATGGACATTGGGCGCAGTGCTGGTTGCGACAGACACAACTACGGGCATCACATCTAGATACTATTTTTCTCGTAGCGATTATGAGCAGAGACGCATGAGCTCCGACGGATTAGTAGTTTCCGATTATCACTTGTCGTTAGGGAACCTACTCGAAGACTGGCACCTGGAGACAGCTGCGAGCATAGATGAAATCTATAAAGACTTAATTCGGGATTCCAGGCAACTATTCTCCGATGAGGGTTCCGCGCGCGCTTCCAGCCGCAAGGTAGAAATTCTTATTGGGAACTTAGCGCTGTTAATTGCTCGCAGGCTTTCAAGATCGATTGAGCAAATCGGGAAATTGGGAGATAGCCACGTCATTGACCCCTCGACAATTAACCAGTCCTTAAATCTCGAATTGCCCACTCCGCTAAAAACCATAGGCTCCTATGGGCTTCTGATGTCCGCTGAGATCGATAATCTCATCGACCATCTGGCTATCTATCAGCACTTTGGAATCACAAGTACGGTCAAAGTTCGCATGACTGATGACGCTGAGGTTTCTGAATCGGAGAGGCTTGTTACGAAGCTCCCTATTTTTAGCAAGGCTCATTTGCTGGTTCAGAAGTGGCTCTCAAAAAAATCTTCGCGGAATTCGATTTCGATTTGGAATACCTACGTCGGCAGAGGCAAGGAATTGATTTTAAGCATGCTTTTAGGTCAAACCCCTTCCCTTTTTGGGGTTCGGCCTAACTTTGAACCAAGTCATGAATTAGCGATTAGAGAGCTTCTGCTCCTAGGGCCGCTTTCAACTAGGGAGATCGCTCTTTTCCTGATGAAAGTCCTAGTCCCTTGGAGCTTGAAGGAAGATTACTCCCTGACCTCGGAGCGAGCCTATTCGCTTGGTTTCGCAAGAAATCCATCAGTCATTTTCACTTCTAATAGTTTCAGTCGCGATGACGAATTCAAGACCCACCTCGCTAATGCCCTTCCAACGGCAACTTACATCATAGGGCAGCATGGGAACAACTCTGGCGTCTCAGTGAGGACGAAAATTATGCCTGAGCTAAATGCATCCGACCTCTTCCTAAGCTGGGGGTGGGGTGGGGAAGAGCTTGGAGTACACCCTTTTGGTCAAATAAAGCCAGCAGTTAAGGGTAAATTGCACGAAAGGCTCAAGGGCGTCACCTTGTTTTTACGGACTGATTTTCATTCCTTCTTAGAGGCAGACCTTTATGAACCGAACTCACACTATTTCAAGTCCGTCGTCAACCTCTGTGCTGCACTTGATGATCTTAAAATAATAACCCAACTACGTCTCCACTCAGCAACAACAAAAATCAGAAGAGAGTATTTGTCTGATGCAATTGCGAACATGTCGTTCGTGAGTGTCACCCAAAACAGGCCTTCCATAAAGAAGCTCCTTGCCTCCGGCATGGGGATCGTTTTCGGCTACGATTCCACGGGGATGCTAGAAATGGGGAGCGCGGGAATTCCATTTTTCCTCTTCGCGCCAGATGGGCTCGGGCTTGTGCGGCAAGGGTTCCGGGCAAATTACGATTCCCTGAGGTCCGCTGGCCTCCTTTCTGAAGATCCTAGTCAGGCGGGGCAGTTGATATCGACTTGGACTTCCGCATCTCGAGAAGAAAGAAAAATACAACGTGAGGCTATTCAAGATTTCACGAAGGGGATTGCTCACAGTCCTAAGAAAAAACTACGCACGTTGAGGCAAATTCTCAAAAATGCTGACGGATATGCCGCCGACTCAAACCTCGAAAGTCAAGTAGATAATGCTGACTGACCCTCTTGGAGCCTCAATGGTTTTAGCATGGCTCATGGTGACTGCGTACGACAGCCCCCTCTGCTGGGCATCAAGGTCCTCGTAAGTAATCGCTTGGTTCGGACCCACCGTTGATAGAGACTGGACGAGAATCACGATTGAGTTCTTCAAAACAACGAGAGCTTTGTGCAGCGCACACTTTATGGATATCATATAATCATGGTATAATTATGAGTCTTGAGGGGTTGACCATTGCTTCACATTCTTGATTGCACCATGCGAGACGGTGGCTACTACAACGATTGGAATTTCTCTCCAGAATTTGTAACAGACTATCTATCACTCATGAGCGAACTTGGGGTAACGCACGTAGAGCTGGGGTTCAGATTTCTCAAATCCCAAAGCCACTCCGGCCCTTGGGCTTATACCCCTGACTCCCTAGTGGAGATGAACCAGGGCTCAAAAGACTTGAACGTCGGTGTTATGGCTAACCTTGGAGAGCTAGTCAATGCCTCTGAATCGACTCTCCACGCAATGTTCCCAAAGTCTCCCGTAGTAAGTTTCGTTCGAATCGCATGCCACTTTGAAGAGCTGGAGCATCTTCCGCCCTTGGTCCAGTTTCTGGTTCATCAAGGCTTTCAAGTCGGCGTTAATCTCATGCAAGTTTCCGAAAGAACTAAGCCTGAGCTGACTTTTTTCGCAGAGTTGGTAAATAGCCTTTCAGTTGACTTCGCCTACGTGGCAGACAGCCTCGGAGCACTCACGCCAGAAGAAACGAGCAGAATCTTTTTGGATCTTGGGTCTGCGCTAACGGTGCCGTTTGGCATGCACGCTCATGACAACAAAGGGCTTGCTTTGCAGAACACCCTGGCTGCAAAAAACGCGGGGGCCACCCTTCTCGATTGCACTGTGGCTGGAATGGGAAGAGGGGCAGGGAACACCAGCACTGAGGACCTTTTAGCTGAGCTCAGTAACTGCGGTGAAATACCGTTCAACCAAGATAGTTTTCAGCCCTTGAATAATTTTCTAAACAAGCACATGGTCCCGCTTATGGCTGACCACAAATGGGGTCCAAGTTTGCCATACAGGCTCGCAGCCGATTGGGGAATCCACCCGACATTTGTTCAGGAGCTCCTCAGTGAAGACTCAGATCAACGAGCTGTGATTAGCTCTCTTCAAGCACTCTCCAAACAAGAGTCCAGTCGCTTCAATCCTATGATGTTGGACGGCGGTTATGACCAGGTCGAAGAAGGTCTTAAGGTGAGCGACAGCTTGTCCTCTGCGGTAGGTAACCACGTACTGATCGTAGGGGGAGGTCCCAACGCCTCACTACACAACCGTCAAGTGCTTAAGCATGCGACGGATAGAGGGATTACGATTTTAATACTGAACCTAGCGTGGCCCGATCACTCGGGCACACCTGGAACTTTCAGGGTGGGGGCTAACCGAATGAGGCTCGGAGTAAATGCTCATAAATTTTGGGAATCCGGGAACCCGACTATTTCTCCTCTTTTGCCACCAAGCGACGCACTTGACACGGTGACAAACTCGGTGGTGCCGATAAAAACTAGCTCGGGGGAAATCGACTTCAGAGATGGCGCAGCGCTGGTCCCTAACGAACTAACACTGTCTTACGCTTTGGCTCTCTCAATTTACCTTAAGGCGGAAACCGTGTTTTTGGCTGGCATTGACGGCTATGACGATGGAGACGTGAAAAACTCAGAGCTTATTGAGTCCCTATCAACTTTCAAAGCTGGGAGACCTGAAGTCGAACTAGTGTCATTGACCCCGACAAAGCTTCCCGTTGTAATAAGATCTCCATATTGGAGAGGGTAACGTTGGGACTCCCAGTCATAATCCCTGCCCGGATTGGATCGACAAGGTTTCCTGCCAAGCCCCTTGCGAAAATACGAGGAAAACCAATGGTTCAATGGGTCTGCGAACTTTCAGCTAAAGCGGTTGGCGAAGATAATGTCTACGTGGCCACGGATTCAGAAGAAATCGCGTCTGTCGTGTGCGCTCTCGGCTACAGGTCCGTTATGACGAGTGCCAACTGCCTGACCGGCACTGACAGGGTTGCGGAGGCCATGAGGAGACTTTCACTGCCAATGGCAATCAGCGTTCAGGGTGATGAGCCCTTGCTCGACCCCGAACTTATCAAGGCGGTTGCCGAGCGGCTATTGCTGTCAAATGGAGCAGTTGTTAATGCGGCTGCCAAGGTTACTGAACCCGAAGAAATGTCGTCCTCGTCCTTACCTAAAATGGTGTTGTCCAAATCCGGACGTTTGCTATATGCCAGCAGAAGCCTGATCCCTGGAACAAAGGAGTCAAAGAACTCGCCAAACCAGACAATTCACAAACAAGTCTGCGTCTATGGCTTCCATTTAGAGTCGTTGAAAGATTTTGGTCCACAAGCCGAGAAAAGCCCACTTGAGCAATTCGAAGACATCGAAATCCTGAGGTTTCTTGAGGCAGATATTCCTGTTGAAATATTGATATCTGAGTCACTTTCGGTAGCCGTAGATTTTCCCGAGGACATTGCCAAAGTCGAATCCATTCTCACTGGGCTCACTAATGAGTGAGCGGCACCTATTTCTTGACTTCGACGGAGTTCTAGTCGATTCTAATTCGATCAAAACTGAGGCTTTTTTCGAGTTGGCCATGAAGTTTTTCAGCACCCAAGCAGCCAAAGCTCTCGTCGACAAGCACCAACAAAACCCGGGTGGGTCGCGCTTCACAAAGCTCGATTGGCTCTTGAGCAATTATCGCCCTAACCAGCCAACCCTGAATCAGAGTGAGCTTGAATCGGAGTTCTCAAGCCTTGTTCTCGAAAAAATTAGAGCGGCGAATAGGACCCCAGAATTAGCATCACTACTTCGCGATTCCAACTACGTGTCTCACATCTTGAGTGCTGCCCCAAGCCTAGAGATCACCGACCTAGTGCAGTCCTTCGGATGGGAGGACGTATTCGAATCTCGAATCCACGGCTCTCCTGAGACCAAGGTCGAGCACTTGAAGAGGCTGGAAAAGTTAGTGGACCTAGAAAATTCATTTTTTGTCGGTGATGCCTCGACGGACTTTGAAGTGGCGCAACAGTTCGGTATGCCCTTCGTTTTCGTTAGTGATTGGTCAGAGTGGAGTCCTAGCCAGCCAATCAGATCTGAGTTCGTCGGCACCTGGACGAGCCTCGAGCAGTTTCTGGGCACCTTTCTCGTCGTGGCGAAATGAAACGAACAGTCATGGTAACGGGCGCCGCAGGCTTTATCGGTTCAAGGGTTTGTGAGGCATTGGTTGCCGAGGGCCATAAGGTATTCGGCACCGATGATTTCTCCAAAGGGCTGGAGGCGCGAGTCCCTAAGGCCGTGGATCTAATCCGGGGCGACGACGTGAATGTGTTGAATCTAGAAAGTCTGACGGTCGAGCCTGTGGACGCGATCTTTCACTTGGCCGGTCAATCAAGTGGCGAATATAGCTTTTATCGCCCGATAGAAGACTTGCAGCGCAACTACCAGTCCACGGTCTCCATGGCACAATTTGCCCATTCAACCGGTGTACGAAAATTTATTCACGCCAGCTCAATGAGCGTCTACGGAAACCCACCCGCTTCAGAAGCAGGTTCCTTATCAGAAGATGGCCTGACATTCCCTGTCTCAAATTATGGAGTTTCTAAGCTTGCGGCGGAAACTTTTCTGAGGGCACAAACCCACATGTCGAGTCTTAGCCTAAGGATGTTCAACGTGTATGGGCCTGGTCAGAACCTGAAAAGACTCGACCAAGGAATGGTAAGTATCTTTCTGTCCCAGGCCCTTGCAGACCAGAGCATTGAAGTAAAGGGCAGCAAAGACCGCATAAGGGACTTTGTCTTTATAGACGACGTGGTCGAAGCCTGGTTGCGCGCTCTCTACTTTGACTTCGATCGGCATCTGAACCTAAATGTTGGCACTGGCATAGGTTCTACTGTTGAGTCTCTTGTGCACAAGATAAAGGCCCTCCTGCCGGGGACGTCAATAAAATACTCAGCACCCACTCCGGCCGACCAGCAGACAGCGGTACCTAACATCGATCTTTTATCCTCGACCCTCAAAAGTGTTCCGAGCACGTCTCTTGATGTTGGGTTGGCTGCTTTTTTAGACTGGGCTCAAGACGAGCGTGATCGGCCAGAAGGCGCCGCGGAAGAACTCTATTGAGCTTCGTATCTAATCGAGAACATAAGATGAGGGATGAGTTTCTGCGAGAGAACTCCGCCCTGAACGCTGCGCTGTATGGCATTTCTCAGGAGTTTCCGAGCGACATGGAGTACCTTTTCGCTCCCTTCCCATCCCTCGATAACAACATATGGGTCAGCTACCCGCAAATTGAAGAGCTCTTAATCGCGCGGCTTAACGGCACAGCGTCGATTACATCCCCTTATTCAAAAACGTCGCATTCGGTTTCATGGAGACGCAAGCCCATAGGCGTGATGCTCGAATTGGTTTTTCAATTTGTTTCTAGTCAATTCCGAGTCAGGTCGACTTCCAGCAATAAAAAACGTGAGGTGGAATCTCCGATAGTTGGTTTTACCTACTCTGACTTTGACCCGATAGGCCCTAAATTTTTTGAGAACTCCCGCTACTGGGGCGGTTTGGCGGGTTGGTTTGCTGACAGTGAGAAGATCACCTGGGTTGGCATGGGCCTAAAGCCGGCCAACGATAACCAGTATGCGCCTGAGACAAAATTCGGAATGCGGAACCTAAAAGCCGCGCGGGCATTTTTAAGGAGCATGCCGATTCGCATTAGGCTTTGGCGCAGATTGAAGACTGAGCTAGCTCAACTTCAGCTTTTTGGAACGTTGAGAAGCGAGTACTTTAGGGCTCTGTTCGGTGCACCTGCATTACAAGCCGAGATGCTAGCCAGAGAGTTCCAGGATTTATTCGAAAAATTCGAACCCAAAGCGGTCTTGATTCCCCACGAAAATCAACTTTGGGAAAGAATGCTCAGCCTTGAATGTCGTCGACGAGGAATTACTTTGGCCGGTGCGATTCACACGACACCCAAATTCTGGGATCTTAGATTTTTTGATTTCGGTGAATTTTCGAACCTGCAACCGGATTTTTTCATTGAGAATGGAAAATCGTCACGAGAACTACTGGTCCTGGGGAAGATTGATGACTCAAAGCTGCTGAGGGGCAGCGCTCTAAGATTTACTCACCTAGAAGAACTCCAAAGGCACTCAAGCTCCTCGGGTTCCTCCCTATTGGAGTGGAAAACACTCGTCATTTCGGGGACGAATAAGGATTCGGCACATGAGTTAATATCGACCTCACTTTCGCTTCAGTCCCTGTCGGGTTCAAGCTTGTCCTTCAGGCCCCATCCATCCATGGCGGGTTGGTTTGGTAGGAATTTTAGTGGGCAAAAAATTGACGCTCGGGCAGTAGAGAGCCTGCTCGATGATTACGAGCTGTTTATAACGGAGTCGATGTCATCCATGACTCTCGAGCTAGCGGCCAGTGGCGCTAGAGTCTGCGTGTACTTGCCTCAATCAAGCCTCAACTTCAGCCCCTTGGCATCTCTACCTAACTTCACTTCGTACTTTCATGACGATGAGTCAATGTCTAAACTATTGAAAGAACCCGTTACGGGTTTTGAAGTGTCCGAGCTGCTCGAAGTTGTTAGCTCGAGGCAATCCTGGGAGCGCATTATCGATAGGCTTATTTATCATGAGTAGCGCTAACACGATCTTTTCGAGCTTTGCAGGCCGAAAAGTTTTGGTCACAGGAAATACGGGATTCAAGGGAGCTTGGTTCTCCACTTGGCTAAGAGAGCTCGGCTCCGAGGTTCATGGACTGTCTTTGGACGTGCCAACAGAGCCTTCTCTATTCGAAGATGGTGGGGGTGAGGCAAATCAGGCAACCTCTTGGGTAGATGTCTGTGACACTGACAAGGTTCAAGAAATACTAGAGGCCAAAAAACCAGATTTCATATTTCACCTAGCTGCTCAGCCAATTGTCGGAACTTCATTTGCTAACCCATTGGAAACTTGGAGAACCAACACACTGGGGTCAGCTTCGATGCTAGAAGCCCTGCGTCGCAGCTCTCTCAATGGAGTTAATGTTGTGATGATCACAAGTGACAAAGTTTACAGAAACCACGAGTGGCCTTGGGGGTACCGAGAAACGGATGAGCTGGGCGGTCATGACCCCTACAGCGCTTCGAAGGCTGGCGCAGAGTTGGCAATACGTTCCTACGTAAATTCGGGTTTCTTCGAAGATAGAAATATAAAAATAGCATCTGTTCGAGCGGGTAACGTGATTGGTGGCGGTGACTGGGCACCAGGCCGTGTCGTTCCGGATGCCGTTCGGGCTTGGTCGGAAAATAAGCCGCTGATTCTGAGAAGCCCCTCCGCAACTCGCCCGTGGCAGCACGTCCTAGAACCACTGGGTGGGTACCTATTGACGGCCGTCGCTCTGGATAGAAACGTGTTAAATTCTGGAGAATCGTTCAACTTTGGCCCCTCGGAGCAGGCTTCTAAGACTGTTGGCGATTTGGTTGCAGGGCTGGGATCAAGGCTGGGAGGAGAATCTCCTCTCAGGGTCGAATATGAAGAAAGCACTCTCTCAGAGAGTGGACTGCTGAGGCTTTCCAGCGAAAAAGCACAGCAGATACTTTCTTGGCAACCAGTCTTGGAATTTGAACGCAACCTCAACTGGACGGCGCAGTGGTATACCCAGCAATCACTGGGTGCTGATGCACTTGCGCTCATTCTCGAGCAAATCAGGAACTATCAAGACCTGCTTCGCTCCACTCCTAATTGGGGAGAGACATGAAAGCCGAATTGATCGACCTTGCCTTTGTAGCGGCGGAGGGCGGAGGTATTCTGAAAATAATCAGGAAGAGCTCCGATCACTTTCAAGGTTTTGGAGAGTTGTACTTTTCGCAAATTTCCTATGGTGCCTTCCGTGGGTGGAAGACGCATCAAGAAATGGAGTCCTTTGTCTTCGTTTTGGAAGGTGGTGTCTCATTCCATTTTTTCGACGATTATGATGCATGTTATTCGATTAACATGCACCGAGCACTTGATTCCCAAGAGGCACTTCGGATACCCGCTGGAGTCAATTTTGGCTTCAAGAGCAATGCCCCTGATGGCGCAGTGCTAGCTAATTTCGCAAACATTGAACACAGACCGGATGAGGCAATCAGGCCTCCATTAAAAACGCACGCATGTGGATGGGAAAAATGAAGGCAGTAATATTGGCCGGGGGCTTTGGGACCCGAATGGCAGAGTACACAGAGGCAATCCCTAAGCCGATGGTGACCATTGGCGGAAAGCCCATCCTGATACACATCATGGACTACTACTCGAAATTTGGAGTGACCGATTTTGTAATTGCGGCCGGGTATAAATCGGAGATCATCAAGAAATTTTTCTTAGATTTCTCACTCACAAATTCTGATTTTCTGATTAACACCGCGACCGGAGAGACAGAGCGTCTCGGTAGTGCCCCCGCTAGGAATTGGACGGTAACAGTTGTAGACACTGGCATGGATAGTATGACCGGCGGCAGATTGTTGCGCTTGAAGCCCTACATCGGTCAAGAGACTTTTTTATTGACCTACGGCGATGGGGTTTCCGACGTCGATATCGGAGATGCTATCAAAGCCCACAAAGCTGAAGAGAACCTTGTTACTGTAACCGCAGTAAGGCCGGCTGCCAGGTTCGGGGAATTAGAGCTTGATGGAAAGAAGGTAAAGTCCTTCAAGGAAAAGCCTCAGCTTGAGCAGGGATGGATCAACGGTGGCTTCTTTGTCATAGAGCCCAATTTTCTGGACTATATTTCCGGTGACGAAGCGGTTTTAGAACAAGGCCCGCTGGAAAAAACCGCGTTGGCCGGCCTTCTGGGTGCTCATCTGCACGAGGGCTTTTGGCAGTGCATGGATACTAGAAGGGATAGGGACCTCCTAGAGAACCTTTGGTCAAAAGGGGAAGCCCCGTGGGCCTGAGCCGAAAAAGAACCATCCGTGTTTCCCGCTCACGGGTCGGAATTAGAGAAGCGTTATCGGCGGCCAGAGTCATCAGAAGAGGCTTTCTCGGGATGGGCCCGGAAACCAAGAGGTTTGAGGAGGAGCTTTGTGGCTTCCTGGGTTACCCTGTGGCCTGCACCGTAAACGGTACCGCTGCAATACAGCTGGGCTTACAAGCTTTGGGCGTTAAGGTCGAAGATGAAGTTATCGTTCCGTCGCTTACCTACCTGGCGACTTTTCAGGCAATCTCGGCCCTAGGGGCGATTCCTGTTGCTTGCGATGTGACTCCTGGCACTCTGGCCATTGACCTTCGTCACGCGGCTGAGTTGATATCCGATAAGACGACGGCCATCGTTCCAGTGCACTTCGGAGGAGAATTCCGCCAACGAAAAGCTATCGCTGATTTCGCCCGAAACCATAAATTATGGGTCTTAGAAGATGCAGCCCACGCCTTCGGCTCCCTGGACGAAAACCTTTCAAAGCCGAAGCCGATTGACTTGATTGCTTACAGCTTTGATGGCATAAAGAACATCACCTCAGGGGAGGGTGGCTGCCTGGTCGGTGAGAATGCAGCCGTGCTAGCAAGAGTCGTCGACATAAGACTGCTTGGCGTCCAAGGAGATACTGCAAATAGATACTTAGGCAAGAGAAGTTGGGACTTCGATGTGATAGAGCAAGGTTGGAGGTACCACATGAGCGATGTAATGGCGGCAATTGGTAGAGTCCAACTGAGAAGGCAAAAAACCTTGGCTTCAAAAAGAAAAAAGCTTGCTGTCAACTATGACCGACTTCTTTTAGGCTCCGATATCGAGACTATGCAGGTGGACTACAGCAGATCAGTTCCTCACATCTACCCAGTGCTGCTTCCAGATCGCGTCGACCGAAACCTAATTCGAGACTCCTTGGGTCTATTAGGCATTCAGACAGGCGTTCACTATAAGCCAAACCACAGCCTTACCTTTTTTAAAAGCTCCACCCCACTGCCAGTCACAGAATCCGTGTATAAACAAATCATCAGCCTGCCCCTACACCCAAGTGTTAGAAAGCGCGATCAGAAAAGAGTCGTTGAGTCACTTTTAGAATTAGTAAAGCCGTATGGGGCAATCTAGAGGAGAAATCTTGAGTACTTTGATCAAAGTCACTGTGATCATAAATGTCCACAACGGGGAGGAATTTTTGATGGACGCCGTGAATTCAGTACTTAATCAAAAGTTTGCCAATTTTGAATTACTAATTTGGAACAATTGTTCAACGGACGGGACGGATGAAATAATTCAGCTCGTCCTGAAGAAAGATCAAAGAGTGCACTCGCACAGGACTCCCATCAAGACCTCACTATACAAGGCTCGGAATGACGCCATCGCCCTGAGCAAAGGCGAGTACGTAGCGTTTCTAGACTCGGACGACCTGTGGCGTGATGACAAATTATCAACGTCACTGAGCGTACTCGGTGAGACGAGCGCTGAAGTCTTCTTCTCGAACTTCGAGATTTGGAACTGGGAAAATAACTCGAAAAGGGTTGCCTACAAGGCGGATCTCCCAAGAGGCCTAATTCTGAATCAACTCGTACGCAACTACACCGTGGCGCTATCAACTCTTGTCTTTCGCAGGAGTATTCTCGATACCTTTAAGGGCCCTTTTAATCCGACCTACAGCATTATTGGCGATTACGACTTAGTGCTGAGAATGGCTGAGCAACATCAGTTTGCGAGTTCAAATCTGCCGCTAACCACCTACCGGGTCCATGACTTAAATTTATCCAAATTAGCAACCGCTCGGAGAAAATCAGAAATAAAGACATGGTCAACCACTTCACCTCTGTCCAAGTCCGCTGATAAGGGAGATTATCAAAAGGCGCGGGCTTCCCTTCTCCTTGATGCGGCCCTCGACGACAGTAGTCGGCCCCTCATTAAGCTTCTTGGCATCTGTAAATTGCTATTTACTCCCGGCTTCATTAACCTATTGCCCTCCAAGTTCTCGTGGTGGGCCTCCAATAACCGGAGAGGTTGATGACGGGCTAGCGGTTTACAAGTAAATTTCGACGATAGCCGAACTGTGTTTATGGCCGTTTTCATCTATGGCTAATGTCTGAGGATTTGGGCAGGGGTCTCCGATTATGCAGCCGCCAGTTCGCGCTTTCGCAGCTAGGAAATAATTAGTAGCACGGTGATTCCTGATAGCTTTGGTTCACCTTACTTGCTGGAGGAAATGGTTCATGGCATTTAAAAAAATACTCGTAGTTTGCATGCTGGACAGCATCCACTCGGCACGCTGGCTGGCTCAGTTTGAAGAACAGGACATTGACTTCCTGCTTTTTCCAAGCTCCCCGAGCAGAATTATCCACCCCAAACTGAAGAAGCTGTTGTCAGATTCTGGGCCAGCCAGCTTTCGATTGGTCCCTCTGGCCCGCTACTTCGCTCTCCCTCTTTGGGTCTTAGACAAGTTCACCAATAACTTATTTCGTGGGTCACTTTTGAAAGCGGCGATTAGAAGTTTCCAGCCAAGCCTTGTTCATTCTCTGGAGCTTCAGAACGGAGGATATCTGGCCCTCAGAGCCATGTCTGCTGGGAAACCAAAAGATCTTGAGTTGCTGGTCACCAATTGGGGAAGCGACATATTTTGGTTTCAACGGTTCCCAAAGCACAAAGCAAAGATTGAAAAGCTCTTGCAGCTTGCAGCTGTTTATTCTGCAGAGTGCGAAAGAGATGTCGTCCTTGCAAGGAACCTGGGTTTCACCGGTCAGGCCATGCCAGTCATACCGAACGCAGGCGGCTTCTCCGAAGCTGACTTCGCGATTCCACGACTTGCCCCCAGTGAACGCAAGACAATTGCCCTCAAGGGCTATCACGGCTGGGTGGGTAGGGCGAAGGTATCCCTCGAGGCAGTCAGAGAGATGTCAGAAGAACTGCAGGGCTACAAGATCATCGTTTATTCGGCCAACAAGTCCGTATTGAAGCTAGCGAGACGAGTCGCCAAGCAAACAGGGCTCGAGATCGAGGCATTCGGCAAAGGAGCCATGAGCCACAAGCAGGTTCTTGAGATGTTTGCAAAATCAAAGATATATGTTGGCCTGTCTGAGAGTGACGGAATCAGCACCTCTATGTTAGAAGCCATGGCCATGGGGGCCATCCCGGTTCAAACCTCAACTGCTTGTTGCGACGAATGGTTTGGCGACAGCGGAGTTGCCGTGCACGAGATAACGGTTCCAGCAGTGAAGGGTGCCATCAGAGAGGGGCTTAAGTTGGCCGAAGATCCCGCCAACGCTGAGAAAAATTTAGAAACCATCAAGGCCAGAGCCAGCGCAGAGATGGTCAAGAAAGTCGCACTCACGTTCTACTACTAGATCAATGGATTTTATGGTCACCACTGAATGCGGTGGGGTGGGGTTTGTAAAACGGTGCATTCGATGTGGAACTCCCTAAAAGCTCCAAGCTACTTATTGTGACTGTGACCAATCGAAAGCTCCGAAACCAGAATATCTTTAGCTGGGCGTAGTTTTGGTCCATAGGCCGAGGCAAACTTGCAGGTGTTAAAATAGTGAAAACACGAAGTGACAGCGCCGCATGAGATGCCTAATCATTGGCAGCGGAGATTTAGTCAATAGTCTGCCAGAAATTCTGAGGCGGCGGGATTTGGCGATTCACGTTTTCGATAAGTCAGGCTCCGTTCTTGGTAGAAATAGCTTTGTGGATAAATTCTACGAATGCCCCGAACCTCTAGCTAGTAATCCGAGGCAAGAAGTAAATGCGTCATTATTAGAACACTTGGAGTCAATGAATTATGACTTCTAGATTTTTGCGAACGATGCGATTCCAACGGCGATAAAAAATTCCCCGCTGAATGAAGATCTGAAGCGGGTGATTCTCCCTGTTGGAGACCCGAAGCAATGCGAATTCGCTGGATCTAAGGTTGCGGTCTAGCTTGCAACTCTTGAGCTGGGAATTACAACACCTTTTTTCAGATTGCCGATTCCCCGTCTGGATTGGCGGAGAAGCTAAAGCACTGGGACGGAAGCCTAATCTTGAAGGCTGATTTTGGCGCCGGCAGTATGCAAGTTTTGTCCATTCCCCGCGAATCCCTCTCGAACTCTACTGACTTGGATTCAAGCTGGTACCCGGTCTTGCTTCAGGAGCAGATTCTGGGGACTGAGGTGGGTGTGGAGGCCCAGTTCGTAACAGGTGTCTTAGTCGGCTGGACGTATTTACATATCCTGAGAACTGCCGGACAGTTTGGGCCATCGACGGCAAGAAGATATTTGAACCGCCGTCTCTAGAATTTGCAGAAGACCTAAAGCGACTCGGGAAAAGTGCGTTACTCACCGGATTTGCCAACGTCACATTCATCGAAGGCCATACAGATGGTCTCCATTACTTAATCGAGGCCGCCCTCAGGCCCAATGTGTGCCACCGACATGGGCCAGTTTAGGGTGTTGGCTGGTCGGCCAACATCACCGACGCATCGACAAAGACGCTGATTAGACAAAAAGACTTACCGGTGCACGGACTTCTTATTTCCGCCTACGCCAGAGAGCTCATCGACGCCCTACGATTTCGAAAACTACGGATCATTTTTAATTGGATTCTCAGAAAGCCAGGTACTTGGGGCAGAAGAAACCGACGAGACACAGCAGTGAATAAATTCGAGATTATCCAATTTCTGCTCTCAACAGCCGGCATAGTCTATCAATTGATTCCTGCCAACTTGAAAACGTTCAAGATTGCGAAGTGTTTTCACGTTCTTCTGACACCGCGATCCAAGCCAAGACGCAGAGAAAAGTAAATAGGCGCTGAAATATCGCAAAAGCCTTGACTATTTTTAGACATTGGCAGAAACCTTGTTAACCCAACCGATAGCCCATCCCACGCACCGTGTCGATAAGGTCATTGCAAAGCTTTTGTCTTAGGTAGCGGATGTAGACATCAACTACGTTGCTGGCTGGGTGATGTCCCAATCCCCAACCTCTTGAGAGTAACTGCTCTCTAGAAATAACTTGCCCCGGGTGACGAAGAAAGAACTCCAGCATCGTGAACTCTCTTGCCGTGAGGTCGTGCTCAATGCCCGAGGCTGTGACCCTGCGCGATAAAAGATCTAGCGCCACCTCGCCGTGAACAAGCGTTGATTCAGTCTGTGCTTCATTGGGAGATCTAATGCGGCGCCTCACTCTTGCCAGTAGCTCCTTGAAAGAAAATGGCTTTGGCATGAAGTCATCTGCTCCGCCGTCAAAGCTAGCTAGCGAGGTGCCCATCGAGTCTTTGGCGGTCAGAACAATCACCGGTGTTTGGTCCCCTTGGCCACGAAGTATTTCAAGGACATCAAAACCGCTAATGCCAGGTAGTCCAATGTCCAATGTCCAAGATAATCAAATCAAAACTGGAGGCCTGAAACAAATCAACAGCGACTTCCCCACTGGTGGCATGAGTGACTTGAAAACCATGGGCCTGCAGACCCTTAATCACAAACAGTGCAATTCGTTCGGCTCTTCAACAAGCAATATATTTGGCATGGCCTAGGCCGGTAGCAAGAGCGCTACCTTTGCTCCTCCCAGATCGTTGTCGGTAATAACTAATTCTCCACCGTGCGCAGCTGCAATGGCGCTAACAAGCGCAAGACCGAGGCCTGCGCCCTCGCCCTTGCGGGCAGCTTCGCTGCCTCTTGCAAAGCACTTTGTCACTCGATCTCTGGTTTCTAAGGGGATTCCCCGCCCGGCATCCTCAACTGCTATCTGAAGCTTACCTTTCTCTTGGCCGAGGGCATTCACCCCCGTTTTATCAGCAAGACCGGCTCTCCGATCCGTTAGATTTACGAACACTACAAAGACAAGATTGCCGCATCAACTGCAGTCGAAGATTTGGGGCTCGTTGCCAATTGTTATTTTCTTGCCTAGGTCCATAGACAGGAAAACGTGGATCTGCCTGAGAGGCTTGAAAAGGTCCTCGACTGCCTAGTTGCTGTTCGCGACAAATGGGACATGCCGGTTTTGGTTTCGACTCACCCTCAGACTAGGATCCGCTTGGAAGCGCTTTGCAGGAAGGACTTGGAAAGAATCACTTTCCACGAGCCAATTGGATATCTTTACTACAATAAGGGGCAATTGGGTGCAAGGTGTGTGATCTCCGACTCGGGGACTATTAGCGAAGAGTCGGTGATTGTAGGATTTCGAGCCGTGGGCCTGAGGTATTCGATCGAGAGACCTGAGGCACTTGAAGCCGGCTCACTGCTCATTTCGGGATTGAACTCTTCGATGCTGGTTCAGTGCATTAATGTAGAGCTCGCCAGTTCGTGGACGCCTGTCACCCTTGAGGGTTATGGGCCTGTTAATTTCTCCGAGCGAGTTCTGAAATTTGTACTCTCTACGGTAGAGAAACACCAGGACTGCAAAGGGCTTAGGTTCTAGCTTTTTGGCCAGGGTCGACCAAGTTGTTGGGTAAGACGACAAATTCAGACTCAGCTCTTTGATGATGAAGCTCCAAGGAGGGGGCCTTGCACTCATTCGGTGGACGTTCGTCTGTCCGCACTCAGTGAGGAATTCCTGATTAACCTGGCCCCAGCCATTCAATCGTTACTGAAGTCGCAGGGTTGGGGCAGGCGATGATGCGTTTTTCGCAAACCCAGATTTTTCAGGTTGGTGGTGAATTACAACTGTCAAATTACACCAGAAGTCGGCCCACGAATCGGACTGTTGGAGCTTAGTTCCAACTGCACCCGTTCAAGTCAATCATTTGATGGACAGCCCAGATTCTGAAAAATTCCCCTTGGGGCATGCAACATCACCGCCGATTGGCCGCGTTCTGAATGTAAGTGTGGTCTGTGGCCAAAAGCAAATCCAATCATGTCCACATTTCCCTTGTGCGTGCCCCTAAACAGCAAACGGTGGGCAGCGACATGTCGGCCACGACGCCATTCAGTGGTTGAGTTTCGTCAGTAACCGAAAGGGCTGAGGTCCCTCCCAAGTACAGATGAAAGCGCGCTATTTGATTCATTGCAATGACTGCGGATAGCGTCTCTTTCAGGCTCAGATATTGAGAAACCGGTTTGTATTTTTGGGGATATGGCAGCCAACACCATATTTACCCTGATGGCTATAAACGCAAGCCCAGGCACAGAGTTAGCCCAATTTCGAAGAAGCCTGAAAACACCAAACCTTACATAAAAAGGCCTCGGAGCGCCTCTCCAACTTCCATAACCCAAATTTCTTACGTTGGTGGGTTTAGTAAGAGTAAATTCCGGACGAATCCCGCCTGGGTCAAGCCAGTCCAAAATCCTATTGCAGTTCTGCTCAACGCCGTCTTCGAAGATCAGGGTCAAATTGTTATATTTCCCAACTAAGTCTTGAAGACTGGTAACCAGCCCGTGCCAGTCAAGGGAGGCATCATCAGACTCAAGGAGTCTAGAAACAGCGTTCGGGTGATGAACTGTTTGTTGCTGCGCGCCCAAGGAGCCTAGGAAATCAGACTGGTTCCTGAGTGTTACGACAGTCATGAGATCAACATCTGCCGGGAGTAATCGTCTAAGTTCAGAAAGAAATGCAACGACGGGATGAGTTCCACGGCGTGGTTTGTCAGAATTGGACGTCTGGGCGAGGGGTGTTCTTGACGTGTACTTCCCGAAAGGGGCCGGCCAAAACCATAGGCTTTCGAGAGACACCACCAGACTGGAGGGACCCTCCAGGTCAAGAGATTCTACCCAGCGGCCAAGCACATCCTCCCATGGGAGCCCACGCAGATAAAGTTCGTGAGCCTCGACAAAGCCGAGCGGATGATTGGATTGACCCCCCGACCAATAGCTGCTCCCATCTTCTAAATAGCGCTTGCCAAGATATCCGTCCAGCTTAGGAAAAAACTGCTGTTGCATCGTTGTTGTTCCTGTTTTAGGCAGACCCAAATGAACAACCAATTTTTTTTTCAGCATTACCTCATCGTATCTCACGGAGTAGGCAGTTCGGTTTTCGAGGACACCTGCTGTCCTCATCCTCAACAAGTCCGCGCCACACTTGAGCTAAACGGCGATGGGCGTGGCCTCATCGCCTATAGTCGGGCTTCGTAACTAACGGTGACAAGTGTCGCTAGCAAAGGGTAAATTATTCCCAGATGGTGACACTTGTCTAACCGCGAAAACCACACACTTTGTATTCTTATCCTTGGCTCGATTAACCCAATAGTCCGGTCAATCCCCGGATCCCGTAAGCCAGGTCGCTGTTGTGGTCTATAAGGAGGGGCTATATTGCTGGAATCTCGTAGGCCGCTTCGAGCCCAGTGAAGTTTGGAATGTTTCCAAATCTCGCTTGCCTATAAAAACCGTCAGGGTCTCTTCTCTCAAAAACCTCGAGAGGTGTGTCCAGGTACCCCAGCCTAAACCGCTCACCGCCTATAGTCTCTGAGGCGAGGACTCGATCACTCTTCTTTGGCGTGATGAGGCAGACGATAACAACTAGACCAGCATCTGCCAACAAAGGCGTAACTTCCGCGGTCCGACGGGCATTTTCCGTTCGAGCGCCATGCGTGAAACCCAAATAGTTGTTGAGACCAAGTCTTAAGTTGTCCCCGTCCAAAATCAAGTGCGGTTTTCCGTCATGCTAAAACTCCAGGCTAAGAGGATTTGCAAGAGTTGGCGGCGGAATCTTTTATTGACATCGCAAGCGACGTCAGACAGAGCATCTCGCGGATAAATGCTTCGCCGTTCATCCCCACACCGATGCTGTCAGAGAGTTCATCGTTGATGTTGCCACTGGCCTACTGGAAGAATTGAAGTAGCAATATTGTTTCCGTTCAAAACTAATGCCCTACTTCCAATTACCCAGGACTCATGAGACAAATCGGCTCAAGCCGAATCAAGAGAATCGTGCTTTCTATTTCCTTGATAAAAAGCTCCGTTGCCTGAATCTTTGGCAGCCACTTCAAGCGCCGGAGATGAAAACTTCCTCTCAGCCTGCCGGGAACAACACGTACTTTGTCTCTTGAAACTCTTCGATGCCTTCAGGGCCACCCTCTCTGCCAAGCCGGTGTTCCTGCCGGTCATGCCGGCTTCCAGAGAGTCAACTAACCTCATGACCCTTGAAAGATCCTTGGTGTATGCGTAGCTTGCTAGGTCATATTGAGTGTCGTTTGCAATTGTCTCTTGCTCCCCGTCAAATGAAACGATCGGAGCAATGGGACCAAATATCTCCGTCTTTAGAATTTCGGCAGTTGAGGCAACACCGCTTAGCACTGTCGGTTCATAAAAGTAGTCCTAGTCTGAGCCAGTGTTGCCTCCGGTTGCAGCCTATGCCCCAGACTTTGTTGCACCTGCCGAGAGGTAGCTCAGCTACCACTTGAAAATTCGAAAACTCTCCCTCAGCCCCACCCCTGAAATGCTGCGATTTGGGGGCCACAGTTCCTTAGCTGGGTTCATCATTTCTTCTCCAGATTTATACACTACATACCTTCTAATGCCAAATGCTGCCTATGCAACCGAGTGCTAGATCAGTGTTGCCCAGGCTGTCGCGTTAATCGGTATAGGCCTTCTCCACAGTTCCGTAGGGCAAGGCTGTCTTTTAATTGAGCGGTAGCCGGTCTCGCTCTCGCCTAAGAGGCTGACAGCCAAGCTGACGTCCTCTAGACCATTGCCTCGAATAGCTACAGGCCCAGTTCAAGGCCCAGTTCAACCGGATCGCTATCCTGGTGAGCCCTGTATTCTGCCAATTTTGGCTCTTCATAAGGGGAAGTGACTCCGGTGAAATTAGGAATCTTGCCGGATCTAGC
>Ga0307983_1000201_pt1 | contig 31555 bp, 37 predicted proteins | sample OrgLakmetagen991_FD_201845 | JGI IMG/M metagenome (GOLD analysis project Ga0307983, IMG submission 201845) | Saline water microbial communities from Organic Lake, Antarctica - #991 | ecosystem: Environmental > Aquatic > Non-marine Saline and Alkaline > Saline | place: Antarctica: Organic Lake...
CGGTGATGTTGGTAGTAATTCAAAAAACTATCTGTTCAGATTACCAATAGTTGAAGAAGAATTTATGTTTTTAGGTTACGTCAATGAGTAAAAAGAAAAGAAAAATATATGGCATTGGATTTAATTCTGGTGGTAAATATAAATCAAAGGTAGGTAGTAAACACCAAGTTTTAGTAGACCGCTTAGTTGAAATAGGTGAAGAATTTTTAAAAGAATAAAGGGAGAATGAAAATGTTTTTCGTTGTGCATTTAGAGAATGGTGAGATAATTAGTAAAACTTTACACGCACTACACCAAATTAAAACGTACATTCAACAGAATCACCTTGTTGAAAAGGAATGTAAAATCTTTGATGGTAATAGAATGGAATGGAATAAATGCTACAAAGAATGGAACCACGCAATTATATCTGAATGCGCTACATGTGGTAAAGATATGACAGGTTACGGTCATGGAGAAATGCCATGTTATATAACCCATGAAGATGGATGCCCAGATAAAGGTGATGGTGGCTGGTAAATATAAATCAAAGGTAGGTAGTAAACACCAAGTTTTAGTAGACCGCTTAGTTGAAATAGGTGAAGAATTTTTAAAAGAATAAAGGTAGAGTAAGCCGAAAGATTCAGGGTAACGGCTGCTGTCTTGAAAACAGTTAATCACGTTAGTAGCGTGGTGTGTGGGTTCGAATCCCACTTCTACCGCCAATCGCGCGCCGGGGATATGCCTGTAAGTCGCATGAATAAATAGAACCATATAATAATAACAATAAGGTTAGTAATTTGGCATATCAGATAAAGAGCAATAACACTGCTGATTTATCTCAATATTTGGTTGTACAGGATTTAATTAAAAAAGGTTGGGTGGTTTTATTTCCATCTTCAAGGGATACAGTTTATGATTTGGTTATAGAAAAAATAACCAGTAATGGTAACAGAGTATTTAAAACCTTTCAGATTAAAACATTGAAAAATAATTCATTTAAAACCAATAATAGAGGTTCATCAAAAGGTAAAGAGCGTACAAGTATTAATGGGAACATTCGTTATAGTTATAGTTACGCAGATGAAAAGATAGATTGGATGGTTGGTGTTAATCATGAAACAGGGGAAATTTATTATTACCCCTTGAGTGTATATAAACACTATGATAACATCAATGTCAATCAAGTGAAGTCAAAAGAGTTTGAAATTAATGATGGAATGGTGAATAAAAGAAAACGTAAATAAAATAATGGGGGATTAGTGTTAACGGTAACACGGCGGTTTCCAACTCCGCAACTATGGGTTCGAATCCTTTATCCCCTGCCAAATTAAGTTTTATTTCGAGTACATATGCCTGAGTGGTCTAAAGGTGCGGATTGCAAATCCGTTATTCGTGGGTTCGAATCCCACTATGTACTCCAAATAAAATTTCTATTGCCCGTTAGTGTAACGGTAACACACGTGACTTTGAATCACGTATCACAAGTTCAAATCTTGTACGGGCTGCCAAATTAAAGTGAGAGTAATTATGGATTTAGAGTCGTTTAATCATTACATTGTGTTTTACACAACCGTAAATCTTGAAAACACTTTACAGCATCTAATTGGGTTTAATGTTAAGCCTGATATTAATGATACATATGATGCTTTGATTGAGTTTCAAACAGAGGTTCTACCTAAACTTGAAATTGAAGAACCTGTTTTTATGATTTACATGAACGCTCAAGGTGTTCGTGACATTTTTGGGTTTTAATAGAGGAATAGATTATGTATTTAGAATACGGAAACCAATATGTAAAAACATGGTAGGTTGGCTGAGTGGTCGAAAGCAGCGGGTTGCTAACCCGTACATTCTGAAATATGGGTGCGAAGGTTCGAATCCTTCACCTACCGCCACATTTCGCATCACACAAACAGGTGATGTATAAATATCTATATCAACCAAAAGGAGTAAATATTATGTTTAAATTTTTAACAACTGTAGTGTTTTTGTTTGCGTTAAGTGGATGTAACTTAGATGTGGAACCCACGATACCTGCTAACTCAAACTATGAAGCTGTTTCAATGGATGTTTTCATTGGTACAATTGATGGTGTAGAAACCGATATTCCATATCCAAAATACACATGTAATGAAGCGGATTTATTTACGTATCTGGTTGCTGATAATTCAGCGGTTTTAAATACAGATTCAACACAAGTTACGTGCCTCACTACATTAATAACACGTGTTGAGGTCGATGAGAATAATAGGCCATTGTACAATTAATATAAGGTGAAATAAATGTAGGTAATTATGATGTTTACGCAAGAACAAATTGAAGAAATCAAAGAATACTTAGTTAACGTGGGTATACACTCACGTGTATACCTTGGATGTGATAGTCAAAAATATCGCAAAGGTAATACATGGTATGCTCGTTACACTGTTGTTCTTGTGGTTCATATCAACAACCTTCATGGATGTAAAATCTTTGGTTACACGGATGTAGAGCGTGACTATGACCAAGTGGATAAACCACGTATGCGTTTAATGAATGAAGTGTATAAAGTATCTGAACTGTACTTAACACTGGCTGAAGAACTTGAAGATAGAGAAGTTGAGATTCATCTTGACGTTAATCCGAAGAAAGAATATGCTTCAAGTGCAGTGGTTAAACAAGCGATTGGTTATATTTTAGGTGTGTGTAATATTCAACCTAAAATTAAACCGGATGCGTTTGCGGCTTCATACGCTGCTGATGCCGGTGTACGTGGTCGTTGGGAAATGACCAAATAGCTAAGGGGCGCAATGCCCCTTTTCTTTTTTATAATATGAGAAAGTTAAATGAGTAAATTCAAAACCATTATAATTCTATTTTTAATATTCTTTTCTTTCAATGTTCATGCGAATGAAGCTGAAGAATTAGAATGTTTATCATTGAACATATACCATGAAGCGCGGAATGAACCTGTTATCGGCCAACTTGCAGTTGCTATGGTTACAATGGAACGTGTACGCGAAACAAGATTTCCAGATACCGTTTGTGAAGTTGTTAAACAAGGGTATCATATTGGTAGAAGGGATTGTCAGTTCAGTTGGTATTGTGATGGTAAAACAGATACACCTTATGAAATAGATGCATATGAAAAAGCGGTTGCTATATCGAAGGTGATTTATTATAATTACGATTTCATGACACATCCAATTAAAGGGGCTGACCATTATCACGCAAACTATGTTGCTCCATCATGGAATAGCAACATGCGCAAGGTCGCAGAAGTTGGTAATCATATTTTTTGGAAATGGGAATAATTTTATATGCATGATATTGAGAAAAGTACAAAAGAACAATTTGCAATACGAATAGCAGAAATTAGTAGCACCAACAACCTTGATATTATCGAATCCATAACATCATTCTGTGCAGATAATCTTCTTGAAATTGAAGATGTTTTGCATTTACTGGATAAATCAATGAAAGATAAAATTAAGGTTGCTGCTTTAGAAAAGCGGTGTTTAAAAGGTGTCAAACAACCAAAGGCATTAGATACATATGAGTGAATAGAATTACAAAATCAAGTTAACAATTATAGGATGAAATTAATATGAATTTTGATGAAAAACTAAAAAAGTGTAACGACTTCGATAAAAATCTAGCCTTTCTAATTAAGGAAGGTGATGGTATTCTTGAAATTACGAAGAACAGTGAAGAAAACGGGTTAGACGTTAATGCGCTAACTGATAAAATAATTGGGTTCGTTACTATCTGCACGATATTGATTGAAACCACCCCCGAACTTAAAAGTAAATGGGATAACACAAAAGAACTAGAGGCTTTATCTGAAAGTAAAGTTACTGAGTTGGAGGAAAGTTATGGTAGATGATTTAACATTCCAAGGTATAGAACATAGACTCGAAACATCACTGGTTGCATTGAATGATACTATCACACCAGAACAATTTACAACACTTCAAGTTATACTGGATAATTTAAGTAGTAAATTAGTGGAAGCTGTTAAGAAATCAGAACCAAGTGCCGATGAAATTGACTCAATGGTTTTATTAGCTGAACAGGAATTTCATAATAGTGTGGGTGAACAGAAAGGTTTAATCCGTGAATCTATGCAGGGTGAAGAAAACGTAAACGTAACAGAATTCTTTAACATGAAAGAAGAACCATTCCCTGTTGTAGATATGCAACAACCAACATCTATTAATGATAAAATAAAGGCGAAATTGAATAAAGGTAAAGAATAACAATGGAACCGTATGAAGCCTATCAAAAGTTTCTAGCGGTTAAGGCCCATTTCACTAGACCGTCATATGATTATAAAAAATATAATGGGAAGGTGAATGCAAAGTTTAATGCATTCACCAAAGCGAAAGGTAAATTCTTCTACGGTAAATTAGGTAAGAAGTTCAAATCCGATTTCCCTGAATATGTTGCAACCTGCTTTGCATATTCGGGGAATGTAGGTTGGATTGGTGACTTAGATTCAGAAGAATCATATTTAATGTGGGATGAACATCTAAAGAACATGCAATCAATCAGGCGAGTGTTTCAAAAAGATGTTCAACAAATATTAGATGTTGCTGAGAAGAATGGATTATCTTTCAAAGAAATGTTCCTATGTAAATCCGGTGAATTACCACCTGTCGAAAAACTTAGAAAAATAGATTTGATTACAATGGAAAGTTGTGTTATATTAAATCGCTTGTTGGGGTACACAGCAAAAATAAAATGTACCAATCCCTTATGGGGTGATATAAAAATAACTATAGAGAAATTTGACACGTTTTTGCAACTCCCAGCAACTGGAATATTTGCACAATTACTCAAAAGAAAACTTAGTTAGACAACCTAACTTGTATAAATAGTAATGTTCTCATAGAAGAATAAACAAAAATACAAAATAATAAAAACAATAAAAAGGTAAAAAATTATGGCAACATTTGCTCAATTAAAAAAATCCCGCAAGGCTCGTTCTGAATCCCTTAAATCAAAAATCGAAAACGAAAAATCTAGTAGCGGTAAAATTGATGAACGCTATTGGAAATGTGAAACTGATAAAGCCGGTAATGGTTATGCAGTAATTCGATTCCTACAACCATCCCCTTCTGACATTGAAACTGTTGGTGAAAATGCACCCCCATTTGTAACATACTACCGCCACATGTTTAAAACACCTACTGGTAAATGGTTTGTAAATAGCTGCCCAACATCAATTGGTAATGAATGTCCAGTATGTACAGCAAACTCAGAGTTATGGAATACTGATATTCCTGCTAATCAAGATATTGTTCGTAAACGTAAACGTCAACAAAAGTATGTTGCAAATATCATGGTTGTTAAAGATTCTAAGAATCCTGAAAATGAAGGTAAAGTATTCCTGTTTGAATTCGGTCAGAAAATCTACAAGAAAATTGAAGGTATGATGTTCCCTGAATTTGAAGATGAAGTTGTTATTGACCCATTTGATTTTTGGGAAGGTGCTGATTTCAAATTAAAGATTCGTCAAGTTGATGGTTACACTAACTATGATAAATCTGAATTCGATACACCTGATGCAATCTCAGATGACGATGATGCAATTGAAAAACTTTGGAATTCTTCATATTCACTTCAAGAATTTATCGACCCTAAACAATTTAAGGAATATGATAAACTTGAAACTGAATTTAATCGTGCTATCAACGGCAAGGTAAATAAATCTACTGCTGATGACGATGACAATGACAATGATTCTGATGCGAGTGGTTCATATCAATCACCTAAGAAAAAATCTGATAACATGGCATCTTCAGATGACAACGATGACGTGCCATTTGACAAAGATGACAACGATGAGGTTGATATGTTTCAGAAAATGCTAGATGAAGATGAAGATTAAGGTCTAAATCTTTAACCTAGAACGAAAAGGGGGCTTCTAAGCCCCTTTTTCTTTTAACCCATACCACGGCCCACCATTCTATCAGTATTACGCTGTATGCTGCTGTCAGGGTTCCTAGCACTGGCTAATGGGGTAGTCGCTTGAGTTCCGCTAGTTGACTGGACTGATTTCTTAGTTGATTTTGGTGTCAGGTTCTGGCCACCGACAATCGCTACATTAGCACGTTCCTTTTCTGATTCAATCTCACTAACCTGATTCTCAATCAAATTAAGTTTCTGTTCCTGTGCTTTTTGAACAGGCACATCCAGATTATTTTTAGATGACGCATTGGCTAACTCGGCGGCACTTACATAATTACCATCTTTAAGCACATGTGGTTGACGCATTCTCTGTAATTCACCATCTGAATCATTTGCTGCGGTCATATTAAATGGTGCAACTGTTCCAGCAATCCCAATGCTGTTATTATTGCGCATAGAATTATTGGCCACATTATTGGCCAGTTCATCTGATGCAGCACCATCACCTAACCCAAGTACATTTAGGCTAGAATCCAACCAACCAGCAACCTTTTCTTTGGTTTCATCACTTATACTGAATAAATCTTTAACCGCATCTACTTTGTCACCAATAATTTTGGCCAAATCATTATAAACACCTTTAACAGAATCAAAGGTATCTGTTACCAATGAACTAACAAAGTCTCCAATGTTTGACATATGTTCACCAAAGTTATTAAATATGTTCGCAACATCACTCCATAGTTGTTTAGTTCCCTCGATAATGTTATGGATTGATTCACCTAACCATTCACTGAATGCTGTACCTTCGATAAACTTTTCATATATCCATGTACCAGCCGCATACCCAGCCGCACCAGCTAATCCAACTAAACCTAGTTTCATCAATGGTGCTAACATAACGAGTAATGGTGCTGCTGATTTTAGAATACCTTTAAACTTATTACCAATTCCAGCTAATAGACCAACATCTTCTTCGTTTTCATCTTTCTTTTCATTACCAAGTTCAAGTAAATCATGAATATCAGAAACTTTTTCAAACATGCGCTCATCACGTTCTATTGATTCACGACGAAATTCTGTATCTAATCTATCGTCAGTTTCACCCTCAACCTTCATCATTTCATTTGCGGCTTCACCTTCAACTTTTGATTCACGACTAAACATAGAATCGTCATCAGTTTCAGGTATACTTACAGGTGAAACTTGTCTATCTTGTTTTATTGCTTTTTCTTCAAGTTCTGCAAGTTCTTTATTACGCTCTTGTTCTCTTTCAAGGGCTGTAACTTTATCTTCTTCTGTTTTTTCAGCCATGAATTGACGGTGCAAATCACTTGAGATAAGTTCTTTCTGTGCTTTTTTATTTTCACGATAACTGGATAGAGCGTCACCTGCTACACGGAACAATGCCATTGCAATAGGGTTGTCATCAACGAAACCAGAATACATTGAACGAACGTCCATATACTGTTCTGCTAAGTCACCCATTTTCGCTGTTGCTCTACTTGCGATATTTGAGCGTTTCTTATATTCAGCCTGTAGGAATCTTAATGAATTTGAATACTCATCCATTAAGAACTCTTTTTCATCTGAAGATGAATCCGCTAAACCTTCCATTAACACATCCATGCGTTTCATCTGATTCTTCAGCATACTACGTGACATACCACCTATATCACCAACCAATCCCTTTAACTCACTCACATAGAACTGAGTAACTTCATCTTCATCAAATGCGTTTACTCTATCCTCATCACTTACTGTTTTACCACTACGTTCAGCCTTAGTTAATTGTTGTACTCTATTAGCAACACGTTCCGCAATGTTTGTCTCTAAATCTTTAACGCGCGCAGATGAATCCAACTCAGTACGTTCTACGTTATATGAACTTAAAAGTTGCTCAGATTTTTGCATGGCGTTCTGACGTGGGCCTCGTCTAAACGCACCCATCATCATAGCACCCATTGTAGTTTTATTTACTGGTGTTGTTTCTTCAGCCATAGCTATTTCCTACTTTTAAGTTTCTCTTTTTCTTTTTCAAGATGTTCAATTAACATGAGTGTGTATATTTCCCTTTCATATGGAACCATGTTTTCTATTTCACTTAACGAGTATTGGAAATTATGCATCATTGTAAAGTTTGTTCTATACAATGCCATTAACTCACCATGACCAAAGATTATTCTAAAAAATCGTCTAGCCCTTCCAACTTAACGGTTTCTTCATGACCACATGAAGGGCATTTAATCTTTAGTTCTTTATATAATTTAGGTGATGCTTTAATATACTTCTCAATTTTCCCTAAATCAGCAGAACCCAACTCACCCAACCATTCGGATAATTCTTCATCAGTAAAGTCAGGGCGTTTATAGATTTCATCTGCATCAAAAGCATAATCAATTGAAAACAACATTGTTAATAAACCACGTTCAGTTGGTGATTCAGTTTCCTGTAATAGTTTCCAATCACCATATGACAGGTTTTTCATCATTACACCAACGTTATCCGTGAACATTATTTTATTATCCTGTTCGGGAAAATATAACTCAATGTCAAATAGATTTAACTTCATTGGTATGGATGTGTTGCATTCATGTTCAGGTAAATCAACTTCCTCACCTTCTGGATTTTTACCCGGCCCTGCTGGAATAGTGTTAGTACAACGATAACGAAGGTCTAACATTTCACCGGCTGATTTAGCACGTAGTTTAACGGTTAGATACTCAATATCAGCGATTGGTAATGAATCAACTTCTTCACCAAATGTACAGGCGGTTAATGCATCATGTAATGCGTTAACTAACTGACTCTTATCACCCATTTCAATTGCTTGTAGGATGACTTTTTGTTCTTTAACTAAGAAAGGTCTAAATTTGATTTTCTTACCACTTACAGGTAAGGTTAAATCAAACTTACTACTTTCAAGTTTAGGTAATGCCATAATTTAACTCCATATTAAAATGTAAATAAATCGGTTGCGTAATCTACGAAACCATCAATAATATCTTCTAGTTTGCTTTGGTTTGGTGCAATTCCAACTGGATATTTATACTTATCATAATCAACAGGTATTGCTTCCCAATATTTATAGGAGAAGCTAACTGTTGAATTTTGAATATCATTCTGTGTTGAATATGAATAATCTACCGCACCAATATTAATAGGATATGCATCTTTAATTAATATTGAATATGAAATCTGCCCTTCTCTATCCAATTGATGAACCTTAATATCAGATACATACTCATCATAGAAATTCATTGTTCCGGTTTTAATGTTAACAATAGTTTCCTGCCATATCTCAAAAAACTTACGTTCACGGAAATCTTGTGAAGTTGTAAACGTAAATGATACATCGTCATATTGAGTTGCATATGGTATTTTAATTGGAGTTTGGTAATGTCTATGTTCTACTGTCATGAATGAACGGCCCGGCATCTGTGCTGCATTACACATGATTGACAACTTACCATTCTGGATAGCAGAGGTTTCTACACTTTTAATCTTTCCTGATGTGCTTTCCTCACGTACTTCACCACCTGAACCACTTACACCACGAGGTAAAAGAAACTCTACCCAATAGCGATTAGGTGAAGCCAAACCAACTTCACTAATCTGTGCAATAAAATCATCTATCGACTTTTTTCTATGTTCTGCCATTTATCTACCCACGTATGCTTTTGAATCAGCCCAAACTTCACGTTTGTTAGCCTTACGGAAATCTTCTACTGGTAACATAGCTGCAACTTCCCATTCATCGAAGGGTACAACTGCGAATGTACTTGCCACATGGCTATACAAATATCGCTTGATAGTTGGTTTATATACTGTATTACCAATACCTTTTAAAACTTTATATGAAACATTCACGTAATCTTCATCATTATAATTTTCATGTAATGTAAATAATGCATCTAGTAACTTCGCTCTTAGGATGAAGGGTAAATAGTGTATGTTTAATCCCAAAAATCCATCTGGATAATAACCAATTGGAATCACTAACGGGAATTTATCATAATACTTCAATTCTTTAGCCCATTTCGGGTTATACATGAAGAACATCATTCTACCGATTTCAGGTACTTTGGTGATTTGAATGCCTTGTACATCACCACCACCTAATTTACTGTTTACCCAATTTCTACCACCTGTACGCTGTTCAGATGTTTTATCTTTACCCATTCGACGCATAACAGATTTTCTAAACCATTGCATGGATGTTTTAGATTGTTGTGCGAGTTCTCTACCAGATAACCCTTTCAGGCGTTCTTGGAACTTCTGTATCTGCTTAGATTGTGGTATTCGTTTAATTCGTGGCATAATCTATTTTCTCTTTTTGATACCGAGTTCATATTCAGTCATAACTTTAAATTCTACACCCCTCTCCCCACACCATTGACGTGCAGCTTCCCATTTATCTTGATTGCGCTGAAATGTCATTTGTTCTTCAAGATGACGCATTTTAGTTTTATGTGTCATGCGCTTAGGTGTAACGGGTGGTATTGTTTCCTTATAAGGTTTTACTTCAATCAATACATTTCCAATACTTCCATCCCGCTTTCTTAATTTAACCATGAAATCGGTGAAATATCTACGTTGTTTATTATCCACCGATGACCAATACGGAATCACTACTTCTTCGCTGCTCCATCTCAACACAGAGGGATTATTATCAAGGTGTTTCATGAGTTTTCTTTCCCATAGCGACCTAAATACTATATTAGATGCATCACCTACGTATTTATGTGGATTAATCGGCGTGTATTTGCCTTTGTAAGATTTTCTACCCATATAGATATTTAGTCACGTATAAATATTAGAAAATACAAATGAGGATTTTAAATGGCTGATTTGGAATATCCCAAAGGCATAATTAACAAACTTGATACTAATGATGACCAGCTAGTTTCTGCTGTGAAGTTTTCAATAGTGCGCCGTAACGACTCAAAATCAACACTTATTGATAAAAACATCTACCTATATATGCCTGAAACATTTGAAAACCCAACTAACATTTCATGGGATTCACAAGGCATTGGATGGATTGGTCAACAATTCATGAATAATGGTGAGGGTGGATACCGCCAAGCATTATCTGAATTAGGTTCACGTGCTGGATTGCGCCTTGAGGAAATGCTTAAAGGTGCTGCAACTGGCCGTGCTGTTTCTGGTGAGGATTTGGTTGCATTACAGCAAGGTAAAATCCGCAACCCTTACATAAAAATGTTATTCCGTGGTGTTAACTTCCGAACATTTGAGTTTGTGTTTAAATTCGCACCACGAAACGAACAAGAATCACAGATTATCGCTGACATTATTAAAGCCTTTCGTACAGCCGCATTACCTGAATACGTCGAGGGTGATAATTTCTTAGGTTATCCAAACGAAGTCAAAATTGAATATCTACAAATCCAGCCGGGTGATTCTACTAAAGTTACAAACAAATGGTTAAACAAATTTAAGAACTGTGTAATCACAGATGTTCATGTGAATTACACAGGTGCTGGATTCTACGCAACAATGCGTAATGGTTTTCCTAGTGAAACTGAACTGCGAATCCAATTCAGTGAAAATGAAATTCTTACACGTAAAGATATTGATGGTGGTTACTAATGGCATTCTTTAAACAATTCAACACATTATTATATGATGCTGATGGTAATGGTATTCGTAGACAAGCCGTTAATATATTCAATTCAATCATTGTAAAATATGACCAAATTGATAATGTAACCCTCTATTTTTACCACATGATTGAAGATGGTGAACGCCCTGAAGATGTTGCATATAGATTTTACGGTGATTCTGACCTTAATTGGGTTATTCTATTAATCAATAGTATTGTAAATCCATATTATGATTGGCCATTGACTCAACAGGAATTATCCTCATATACAGCATCTAAATATGAGAATCCAACTGGTATTCACCATTTTGTGGATTTAAACACAGGTTATCGTGTCGATGAGGTTTCACATATTGAATATCAAGATTTAATAGACTCAAGTTCTCCACTACCCGCAAATATCGGAATAGTGACTAATATGGAATATGAGTTTGAGCAGAATACAGAAAAACGTCAAATAAAAATATTGGATAGAACACATCTGAATGACTTTGTTATCCAGTTTGAAAGATTAATGAAACGAAAAATACTTAATGTGGAAGATGTTTAATGACTACAAGATTTCCTAAAGATTATGACCAAATTGTTATAACCATTGATGGTGTTGATGTATCAGGGATTGTTGGTCAAACAGAAATCTATCAGGATATTTTTTCACCTGTGTGGAGCGCAACATTAATGTTCTACGATACACAGAACCAGTTAATGAATTTGCCTATTATGCCGGGTTCTGAAGTTGAGATATTACTTGAAACAAGTGCGCCTAAACCATGTAAAGGTAAGAAAACATTTAATTTCATAGTGTATAAGATTGACAACCGTGAAATGGTTAAACAAGAAACTTATACCTATATAGTTAGATGTATCGCGCCTGAATATTTTGATGACCAGAAATCACGCATCAGTAAAGCCTATGATGGCACAACAGATAAAATCGCTAGAAGTATTATAAATGACTCTGATGTGTTTGGTGATATTACAAAATCAAGTTCTGATTCAAATAGATACAACGTTATTGTACCTAACCTATCACCCTTCGCTGCAATTGAGTGGTTGACTATATTCTCTAAAACAAAGAATGCTGGTGCTGATTTCTGTTTCTTTCAAACAGATGAGGGTCAATTTGCATTTTCTTCAATTGAGGATATGTTTAATGATAGAACCGATTTGTCATTGAAACAGATAATTCCTAACGCTAAAAAAGAATCACAGGATGTTGATGACGCATTCATAAGCATTCAACAATATCAGTTTATTAATCAATTTGATGCATTGCCTAATTTTGATATGGGGTTCTTTGGTAGTAAAACATTATCACATGACATAATTAATAAGAAATTCACAACATCAACATTTAATTATGGAGATGATTTAGCGACTGATAAAACCTATGCACCATTTAAAGGCGATATATTTGAGAATGCAGGTAATGCTAATATTTCATTTGTTCCTGTACATGGTGGTGTTATGGAGAAGGGATTAGTGCCTAATGAAACACATAAACAATGGAAGGGTTCACGAAAATCCAGCATTATGAAACTGGAAACAAATAGACTGTTAGTAGATATACCCGGTCATGTTTGTCTATATGACCAGTTAGGTAGAACAATCCAAGTTCTGTTACCATCACATCAGGATTCAACTAAAGATAGGCATGATAAATATTTGAAAGGTGATTATCTGGTTACAGCGATACGTCATGTAATTGCAAAAGAATATACTATCTTTATGGAACTGAGTAAGAAACGAATGAGTGAGAAATATTAATGGCATGGGAAATATCAGGTGTAACTCAGGTTCAAGATGCATTAGCGGCATGTATTGTCAGGTTATATTTAAGAAGTGATGGTTCATTAGTGGATTTCACAACCAGTAATGCTGTAGATGGAACCTACACTTTTACAGGATTAATAGAATCAACAGAATATGATATAGTATGTATTAATAATACACCCAATATATGTCCTCAAATATCTGGGCCAATACAACCAGTTGAGGTTATTTAACAACACCACATATTAATATTATACTTACATGTGGAGTAACAGATATTAGTTATCGCCTACGGCGAGTGGTGTTTCACACCACGTATTAGTTAATAACGTAATTAATAATTAGTAATATAATATCATCGGGGCCACATGCGCAGCTTATCAATCTGTCAAGTGCTTGTCAAGCATTATTTTAACTTATTTTAAATTAATTTTTAAAACCCTTTGGAATCAATATGATACAAAACAATCAAAATGAATCAATGGCCTTCTCAATGGGTTCATTTGTATGGTGGATAGGCGTAGTTGAGGATAGATTAGACCCTGAGAAGTTAGGGCGTGTACGTGTGCGCATTGGTGGATACCATGCGGCTGATAAGGGTGATATAGCGACAAATAAGCTATTGTGGGCCTACCCTATGCAACCAATCACTTCAGCGGCTATGAACGGCTTAGGTGAAGCCCCTGTAGGTGTTGTGGAAGGTACGTGGGTAGTTGGGTTCTTCCGTGATGGTCATAACGCTCATGACCCTGTAATTATGGGTACATTGGGTGGTAAACCAGAATCTAAAGATAAAAATCAAGGATTCAATGACCCTAATGGGGTGTATCCTAAAGATGCTTATCTAGGCGAACCAGATACCAATCGGTTAGCACGTAATGAAAAAATAGAAGAAACAATAGTCCAATCTAAAAAAGATGGGGTTAAAGTAGGTGTTTCGCTTGCATTAGGTTCAGGGAACTGGGATGAACCAGAAACACCATATGCAGCTGAATACCCATACAATCATGTAAAGGAAACTGAAAGTGGTCATGTTCAAGAGTTTGATGACACAGAAGGTGCAGAACGTATTCACACATATCATAAATCAGGAACATTTGAAGAAATTCATCCTGATGGTACGAAGGTTACTAAAGTAGTTGGTGCTGATTATGAGATTGTGCTTGATGGGAAAAATATGCACGTTACTGGAAACTTGAATATTACCATAAATGGTGATGCTAATATTTTAGTTGATGGGGATTGTAAATCAGAAGTGACGGGTAATAAGGATGAATATATACATGGTAAATACCAATTGAAAGTTGGTGGTGATTTAGTAATGAATGCGGGTGGTAATTCATATCTTGATGGCGCGCAGGTACATTTTAATTTACCCGGCCCTGTACCTGCATTTTAAGGAATTTTTATAATGACAAAACCTACAGTTTATACATGGCTAGACGATAGCGCACCTGTTTATAGCAATACGATGAGTTCATTCATTGCACTGTTACGTGCCTGTTTAGTTGATGGATATGGCACAAAGGCTGGTGCAGGTTGGAGTATCCCCTTTGAAGATGCAACTAGTTTAATTCTAAAACAAGGCGGCACAAATCCATTAAAACATTGTTTGAAGATATATGATTTTGAGGCGAGTACGACTCGTGCTTGCGCATATTATCAAATCGCTCAAGATTACACTGATTTAAACACACCAGTAGATAGTTGGTATGATTCTAGTATACTAGACACATATTTAAAATTCCCGAAAGGATATAGTAGTAGCACAGCATATCAGGTTCCGTGGATTATATTAGCCACAAGTCGCGCTGTTTATTTTATGTTTGGATATAACAATACTGTATCTGGTTCTATACCTGATAAATTCTCAAGTAATAATAGTTTCGAGAGTGGGTATAATTTCAATGGATTCTTTGGGGATTATACACCATATCATGAGTGGAATACTAGAAACACCATGTATGCGTTGGGTTCACCTTCGAGTACATCACCATCATATTTAACGGATTTTATAACTCAGTTAGGTACATCAGTGAGCAACAAATCGTTTTGTGGAAGCTTGAAGGATAATAGAGTTGCTTATAGTAGAGCGTATTATAATACACTTGTACCCGAATCGAAGGGTGATAACGGTTACTTAGGATTTAATTTTACACTACCCGCACCAGAAGGGTATAACTCAAAAGATAATCCAGTTGATAATTCATTAAAATTAGATGTGGTTAGATTGACAAATGAGTTTGCTCTTGTTGGTGAAATGCCCGGCCTTCTATATCATATACATGGTAGATATTTTGATAAAGATAAAACGGATGACATATCATTTAAAGGGGTTGGTGGGTATGAAGGTAAGAATATCTACATTGTAAATACATATAATGGTCAGGCATTCATCCATGATGGTGAATGGGGGGTTGAATAATGTATATAAATATAGTTAATTATAGATTAGAGGAATAATTAAATGGCAAGTCCAATAGTATATTCATGGCAAGATGCAAATGCACCTGTATATTTAAAAACTGCTGCATCTTTTCAGGCACTGCTCACTGCATGTTTGGTTGACGGTTATACAGGTAAAGCAGCGGCTGGATGGAGCAAACCTTTCAGTGATGCTAGTAGTTTTGTTCTTAAACAAGGCGCAAGTGTAGCTAATCCAACCGCACCACAACAGTGTATAAAGTTATATGATTATCAGGTAACTTCATCACAACCATATTGTAGTTTTGAGGTGGCTGAAGATTTTACTGACCTTAATACTTCAATCAATCCGTGGGCAGGTAATGAAACAAATGATTGGTTCTCAACCGGATATGCATATACAACATCATATGAAGTTCCTTGGATGATTTTTGCAACCAGTCGCGCTGTTTATTTCTGGTTTGGTTATAATACAAGTACGCCATCTGGCTCACCTGTACTATTCGACAACACTGCAAGTGCAACAAGGCAATATACCTTCCATGAATTCTTTGGTGATATTGTAACGCCTTACAGTGGGTTCTTATATAACCAGATGATTACATATCATGATGGTTCATCTGAAACTCCTGCTACTGGTAGTAATTCATTAACAGGTGATGATAGCACAGGTTATGAAATCAAACGATGTGCTTCCGTTGGATTAAATTCAATTGGGTCTGATATAATCTACTTAAATTATCTAGTTAAAGTTGGATACGCTTTGTCTTATCCCGGTTCTAGCACATACATTGATGGTGTACCGAAGTATCCAAATCAGATTGATGGTGGGTTATATCTTGATAAAGTGAGATTAACATCAACAAATGCATACATGGGTGAGTTGCCGGGGCTTTTATATTCATTAGGCTCACAGGCATTTAACAAGAACGGTATCATTTATCAAATAGATGGAACGGGTGTTTATGCCGGTGAAACTATATACACATTGAGTGGTTCTGACGGTCAACTGTTCTTACGGGATGGTGATTGGGGGGTTGAGTAATTTAAATGAGTGACCACGGCTCATCAACAGCAACAGCAACCGATTTATCTACCAACACTGGATTCTTTAGTGTTGAGGGCAATTTTTCAGATGGAACTGATTCGGATTATTTTAAGATTACTATATCTGATGCGGTTAATAGACTGGATATATGGTCACAGGCATATTTCAACTTCAGTAATTCATCATACGCAATTATCTATGTTGAATTGATTGATATAAACGAAACTGTTATTTCAGGGGAAGTTGCAAGTTATACAACATTTTCTCGAATTGAAAGTATTGTTTATGAAAACTTACCAGTAGGTGATTACTGGATAAGATTATATACATCTAGTTTCAGTGGCACAATTCCTATTGACTATGTATTGTTTATTGACCTTAGAGAAACACAAACCGAATTAGATAAAGGGATTCGTGATACAAACGCGGTTATTAGTTTAATTGGATTCGATAATCCAATCAGTGGTATAGCTGACCCTGTATTAAATGAGATTAATAGTGATGGAATAATCCAGAATGAATTAAACTTTGGAATGAAGGATTATGTAATTTCAGATACCGTGTTAATTGATTCGTTGGTATTTGGTTCATGGCCTAGACCAAAGAAACTATACACAGGTATTAGTAAACTATCACAGCCGCTACGAATGAATAATTATGGTAGAAGTTTCTCAAGTGATTTAGGTGAGATTCCATCAAGCCCTGTAACAAAAGATTCAAATCCATCTGTTGGAAACCTAATAAGATTGTATGATAGGGTGTCAGGTGAGATGGTGGATTATACATATACGGATGCTGCTGGAAATTATTCATTTCCATCCGGTTTAACGGTGGGTGATAAATACTTTATAGTAGCGTTTGACGATGTGGATGCTCCTACTCTGGAAGCGAAGGTTAATGATTTCATTGACCCACAACCAGCAACATATTCACTGTAATTGAAATGGATTTTTAGTACAGTATAAATAAGAGAATGGAATAAAGAATAATAAATTACTCAACCAAACAAATATAAGAGTTGGGTATAACTTAATAACAAGAGGATTTATATATGCCTAGTGCAACTACTTCAGATTACTTATACAATCAACAGATGGCTTACCTGCTATCTAACACTGCATGGACTGCCCCTGCTGCTATTTGGGTAGCACTGTTCACCGCATTACCTTCACTGGATGAAACAACAACACCCGGTCAAGAAGTAAATACATCTGGTACTGGTTATGGCCGCGTATCAATTGGTGCTGGTGGTTGGAGTGGCCCTTCTGGTGTTAACCTTGAATATAACAATACAGGGGATATTCAGTTCGGTACACCTACTGCCAATTGGGGTACTATTGTTGGTGCGGGTTTATATGATTCAGATGCAGGTGGTACAAATAACCTGTTATTCGTAGCATCACTTACAACTTCTAAAGTTGTTAATAACGGCGACGGCGCGCCGAAGATTCTTGCTGGTCAGTTACGTATAACTCGTGCAACTTGTTAATTTATAACAAGTTTTAATAATCCACTTGACGTAAACAATGGTGACATATATAATAATATAAATTTGTCACCATTGTTTACTCTATGAGGTTGTGTTATGTCGAAGCTGGATTTGTTTCATGATGAGATTGTTAATGATTACTTAAATGAAGGTTTGGGTATGAGAAATCTTGAGAGTAAATATGGTATTAACCGTAAATATATTTCAAGTCACTTCAAGAAACATAATGTGCCAATCAAAAAACATGGATTTATTGCTCCACACATTCAAGAAAAACTAGACAATAAAGAGTGGATGGTAGATGCATATGGTAAAACCAAATCATATCAAGGGATAGCTGATTCATTAGGTATCACTAAACAATGTGTTGGCAAATATATTAAGAAGCACAATATTACAGTTGACAATACTAATTGGAATGATAATAAAGAATTAATTTCAGTTGACGATGTGATGTATGAGAGTGAATTCCATTATAAATCTTTAGTGGATTATAAACACGTTCCAACTCATGTTAACCTAAAAAACCGTGATTGGTTATTAAACCTATATAAAGAATACATGAACATTGGTATCATTTCACGTTTAATTAATGTGTCATATCCAACTGTACAAAACGCGTTACATTATCATAACATACCAATTGTTAAATCGGGTAATACCAGTTTAAATGAAAGGCGGTTAATTGATGTGTTGTCAGAATTCAATCCAGTACAATCTTATAAATTAGATGGTATTGAATTAGATATTTACTTCCCTGAACATAATGTTGCAGTTGAGATAAATGGATATAAGTTTCATAGTGAATTGGCTGGCTCTAAAGGTCGTCAATACCATCAATCTAAGTATGAAGTATGCAAGAAACATGGTATCCATTTATATCAATTTTGGGATGAGGAAGTAAACCAGAAATTCAACCTTATCATTAATATGATTAAGGCTAAATGTGGGGTTTCTACAGCTATACATGGTAGGAAAACAGTTGTTAGAGAAGTAGACAATTGTAATGAATTCTTAAATGAGAATCACGTTCAAGGTTCATGTAATTACTCATATGCGTATGGATTGTTTTATGAAGATGAATTGGTTGCTGTAATGACATTTATCAAATCACGTAACCACCAATATGATTATGAACTGAATAGATTTTGTGTAAAACAGGGGTATAGAGTTGTTGGTGGATTCAGTAAATTACTAAAACACACCCCCGAAGGTGTACTTGTTAGTTATTCTGATTGTAGATACTCTGATGGTAATGTTTATAAACAGAATGGTTTTAGGTTAACTCGAATCAATGACCCGATATATTACTACACGAAAGATTATAAATCTATTGAAAGTAGAATGAAGTATCAGAAATCGAGAATCGCCGTAAAACATCCACAATTATTTGATATAAATAAAACTGAATGGGAAATAATGCAAGAACTTAAATATGACCGTATATGGTCATGTAAAACATATACATGGGTTTTAAAATAAATGCCGGGATTAAAACAATCACAACTTAATGCAGTACCTTCAGCCTTCTGGACTTTCGATTCGGATAGAACAGGATTGAATGGTAATGCTATTGTCGATGAACAAGGCAACCAAAACCCATTAGTCGTTAATGGTGACGATTATTTACTTGAGCAGATTTCTTTAAATCCTATTGAAGTTGTAGACCAATACGCTTGTACAGTTGGTTGGCAACAATTAGTTGATGGTGGCTGGCCTGAGTGTCACTTTGAGGCTGCTCACTCATCTTCATTTAACTTCCCTGTACTTGGTTCATTCTCAGTAGAAATGCTTTATTATAAAGATAAGGCTGATATGATACGCTTGAGTGGTGAACCGGGTTATCGCAGTAATATCGTTACACCACTAATCCTTAAAGGTTCTGTATTAAATATAAGCACTGTAGATTCATGGTATACCACTGACTACTTAGATATTACAGTAGTTGGTAGAAATATCAGAGTATATGAGGATACCAATCTAGGTATCAATATATTTGAAAGTACAAACCACTTAATCGTTTCATATGATGTAACTCAGATTGATGTAAACGAATATCAATCTGTTATTAATGTGTATATAAATGGTCGTTTAGTTGGTCAGGATAGTGAGAATCATTTTGATAATTATCCAAATACAGTAACTAATGATTCATGGTTTATTGCGGGTAATGGTGGCCCAAATGCAGAGACTGACTTTGCAACTGAAACACTTAAACTTGACCAAATTGCTGTATACAATTATGGCATAGAAGAAAGTCAAGTGAGTTACCATTACACACGAACAAAACATTATGATACTTTAATTAAAAATGATGCACCCTTTCGTTACTGGCGAATGAATGAATTATTCGTACCCGGTGATAATACAATGTACGCTGAGATTGGTGGTTTAGATGGTATCTATTATGGAAGCGTTTCAAATTATTTCCCCGGCCCTGATAAACTAGTCGAATCACATTCAACTAAATTCAATAACACAGGTAATGCGGTTATCAATCGTGAACTGTCAGGTAGATACTACCCTGTTATTGATATTTCTGACCCATATACAATTGAATTCTGGTTTAAATGTAATTCATATAATCGTGGTACATTGCTACATTGTGTTGAGGATGACCCTAATTGGAATGGCCTTATAATTTGGTTGAACAGTAAGAGCGGTATCCATGCTCCCGGTAATATAGAAGTCACTGAAAACACAACCACTAGAATTTCTTCACGTGATACTGACCCTGCAACATCTGAACGTGAGAACTGGAATGATGGTGTGTGGCATCACTTAGTCGTTGTGCGCGATTCAGTTAACTTAAAACTATACATTGATGGTGAATTAAACGCTCAAGGTACATATGCGTTATCACCTTCAAATGATAAACCTTCTCAACTTCATTTAATGAACACAGGGCCGGGTGAATATCAAGTATTAGGTGAAATGTGTGAGTTGGTTCAGTATGAATATGCACTAGAACCACTACAAATTCAAAGTCGTTGGATGTTTACAACTCGTTATAAAGTAGAAGGGTTTACCCTACTGCAAGGTGTTCCTGTTGAGGCAACTGTTCGTTTTTATAATCACATTACGGGTGAACTTGATGGTGAAGTCACAAGTAGTGGAGCTACGGGTGAGTATAAATATTATCCACCAACCAGTAGATATTTAGATGTATTATCATTTATTCCTGATAACAATACAACAAGATACAGGGTACATGGCCCGGTTAAACCTGCTGAATACGATGACAACCATTTAATCTAAGAGGGGAATTAATAATGGTTCTCCTTCTGAAGGAAAATTAAATGGCTGATTCTCCTATCAATCCAACATCATACACATTTGTATTTGATTCAGCTACTGATGAAATAATCATAGTTGACAATTATACGTTCGCGTGGTCAACGGTTGAAGAAGCAACGGGTGTTACTAACTTCAATCTATTTGATTGTGGTACACCCTCACCCAATTTCAATCTCAAATCATGTGATTATGTTTCACCTATTATGCCTCGCATTGATGCATATAGTGGCCAAACATGTAATGCTATTCTAGCATCATTTTTCAATATGGATGTTTCACAATATCAAGGTGCATATCTTGATTGTGTGCTTACTGTCAATCCTGTTGATGAAATGGAAGGTGATGCATACAGTGGTCAAACAGCCGATGCCGATTTACTTACCGTTTCTTTTTTCCGTGACTGTGATGCATATCATGGTGCATACAGTGATTCAGATTTAGAGATATATCCACCGGCTGAATTAGAAACTGACAACTATTCTGGTCAAACGGCTGATGCTGATTTATCCGTAATCGTTGTTTTGCCTGTTGATGGTTATCATGGTGCATACAGTGATTCAGATTTAGAGATATTCCCATCCGCTGCATTGCCTGTTGATGGTTATCATGGTGCTACATCTGAATTGGACGATATTTTAGTTCCGTGGGGATTAGGTGCATATCATGGTTCATATTCTGATGCTGATTTAACTGATTCACCAAGTGAAGGTTTAGGTAACACTGATGCATATCACGGTGCTACAGGTGAGGGCGATATTGCGCCTACATTTGCGCTATCTGCTGACGCTTACAGCGGTGAATATGCATATGGTACACAACTAGCAACATCAACTACATTTAACGCTGATGCGTATCATGGGTGGTTTAGTGATACTGAGTTAACTGAAGTGTTGGGTGAAGAACTACCACTTGATGCATATCACGGTGGGTATGGTTCAGGTGATACACTTGCTGTAACAGTGGCGTTATTCTCACGTAATTACTTTGGTCAAACTGCTACCGTAGACATTGAACTTCATCCAGCGATTGAAATGACCTTGGATGTATATCACGGTGCAAGTGTTAATATCCCTGTTCTTGATGAATTAAACTGGAACACCCTTGCATATCACGGTGCAACTACTACTTTTGATTTAGCGTTAGAATTAAATCTACCTGCTGATGCATATCATGGTGCAATTGCTAATATCCCATTCCTGAACTATACAGCAAACTTACCTGCTGATGCATATCATGGTTCACATGCATATCTTAATGATATTTCTGTACCTGAAGGTGAAGGGTTAGAAGCGAATGCATATCATGGTTCATATTCTGAATCTGATTCAGCTATTCCAATTTACCCAATATTAACACCACATCCAATTGTTGCTGGTTTAGCGTTATATGATGCTGACCATAATCACAATCATTGTGACCGTGCTGGTTTCGTTGACCATTTATATGGCGATAACGTGATTCGTTGGGATTGGGATGACTTTAGATTAGGGTTAGATAGTTTAGATTTTGAGTTTGCGGATACTCGTTTAAAAACAAATTGGAATCCATGTGATTCTGTTGTAACTGTATGTGATGTTGAATTACGTACACAACCACGACTACAGGCTGAAGCATACTCTGGTGAGAGTATGTTTCCATACCTTCCAATGAAGATTTATGATTTTGGTGTGATTGAGTTTGAAAATCCATCAACACTAAACTTCATTAACTTTGAGCCTATATTCTGGACTAAGTTCTGTCATGGTTACATACGCCCTAATGGTGAGGCTGTAATATTTGATTTCGATTCAATAGATAACACAGGGTGTGATGGTAAATATTACATGGAACATGGTTCTAATGCTGTATTTGAATTATCAGTAGAACAATCATTATATCCAGAAATGATTCATGCAAGTTCGCGCCTAGAACCAGTTCCATTAACGTTTGAGGGCATCTGGTTATTATATGCTCATGGTGGTGAACATTTATCAATGGCTAGTAATGTTGATTTCACTTTCGATTTCCACGATGGCATGTATGCACAAACTAAGTTTTACGATGAGCCTTGGTATGGATATGGTGGTTCACATTGTGCAATTGATACATTAACTGTTACGGGTGCGGCTGTTGCATGGGTAACTGAGGCTGACATTTGCTTACCAAATGAATATATACCTTTAACTGAGGATGGTGATTTGGATTACGATGCTCTTGACCCTGATAACGATGGAATTAGAGATTTGCCTGAAGTTGCTGTTGAAGAACACTCATTCTATTTCCCACTATTTGCACATTGTGTTGCATATGAGGCTGAGTAATGGCAGTTAATTGTGTATTAAAATTTGATGACCCAACATCTGAAATTATTGATTTAACACCAAACACAGATTATGTTGGTACGATTAATAATGCCTTCGAGGGTGATTACTACAGATTTGAAATGTTTGAAAATGAAACGATGACATTTAATATTGCCCCTAGACCTAATACATCTAGTAGTATTAATATGCAGTTAAATTTATATCGTAAAGTTGGATTGACATATGTTTTATTAGGCACATCTTTCATTACTCAGAACATCAACCAATTCATTTATGATGGTGTGCCGGGTGAATATTATTTCTGTTTAACAACTGATTTCAGTATCGACTATACCTTGAGTGTTGAATTCACTGATTATCCGTGGTTGGTATTAGGTACATTCAATTCACACCATGGTGGTTATGGAAACCCATACGAATTTGCACGTCCAGCATCTTCTTGTGATTCACCTGTTTTCTATGTACTAGAATCCGGTGAGTTACCTGTTGGTATGAATCTACGTGCTAATGGAGTGGTTGAGGGGATTCCATTAGAACAAGATTGTTACACTTCAGATGATGAAAAACCTACGTTCACTTGGTATAAAGAAAATGAAGAAACCGGCGCACGTGAGCCAATCACTAAAGATTATGTGTTTACAGTACGTGCGGCTTTATTAGATTCACCTGCTACCTATGCAGATAGAACATTTAAAATATGTGTACATAATAACTGGTCAGTGGATAGAGATAACTTCATTTCACAATTTGTTAACTTTGAACACGTTGAATATGTTGAAGATACTGGTGAACCCGTTGGTGGTGATATACCCGTTGATGGAAATGGGGAATCAATAAATGGTTTCGTTTTATATGATGAGGATGGTTCGGTATCACTTACTGATGTTGACCCCATTTATGATGTTAATGGTAAATTAATAACAAACAAAACATATGGTGAAGCTGATAATAATGGATTGAAGGAAATTAACGAATCACAAACAATACCACCTGTTGAAATACCACAAATACAACAGCTATCTGAGGATGAATTGAAGGAATTATGTAAAATTTGTTACATTGCACCTGAATACCAAGGATTGGTTAATATAAATAAAGATACGTTATGTGTAGAAGTGTGTGAAGAAACTGAAAAAGAATCAACACAGCCAGTTATCGAAGAAATTGTTGACGAATTCTGTGAACCATGCCCTGAACCAGTGGTTATTGAAGGGTTACAGGTATTACCGTCAACCTTGTGTGATGTTTGTGTGCCAGAAGAAATATCAATTCCGAAGGTGACTAAATACAATAAGAAGATAACATATTGCACAGAAGAATTTATTGAGAAAATGAATACTACTAAAGTATGTTCAACCGAAATCACGTGTCCACAAAAACCGGATACGTGGCCTGAGATTACGAAAGAACCAGATTTACCAACACTACCTTCATCTATGTGTGAAGAAACATGTGAGAATAATTAATGCCACAAGCACATTTAATGGGAATGATGAATTCCGGTCATGGGTGTTTTCCACCTACACCAGCAATACAGGGTTCGCCTAATGTATTCTGTGGTGGTATTCCGTGGGTAACTGAAACCCATATGTATGCACCACACCTATGTACCGGGCCTGACATTCATGTTGCGCCGTTAGCGAAAGGTTCATCAACCGTTAAGGCGAATGGGTTGGGTGTTGCCCGTGTAGGCGACCCTGTGGCTTGTGGTGCTAAAGCAATGCAACCGTTCCCAACTGTTACAGCGGGTGGTTAATGGCTATTAAGAAACAGACACGAATATATTCTGATTTGGATTTGGAGTTTACACCACACCCATTAACGGGTGATTTACCGATGAAGTATAATGATGAATCAATTAAGCGTTCATTAAGAAACCTTGTCCAAACAAGTAGATTTGATAGAAAGTTTCACCCTGAGATTGATTCAGGTGTTCGTGATTATCTTTTTGAACCAATGAGTTTAATTACTGCATTGAGCATTGAAACTCATTTAAAACACCTAATACAACAACACGAAACACGTGTAAACGTGATTGAATTAGAAGTTGTACCTGATAATGAAGAACAATCTTATGGGGTGAACATTACATTCAACACGATAAATAACATTAAACCAATTCAAACACGTTTATTCCTACAGCGTGTCAGATAAGAGAATATTAAATGGCTAATAATTTACAAGTACAGGATTTAGATTTTGAATCAATAAAACAGAACTTTATTGATTACATGAAATCTCAAGAGCAATTTAAGGATTATGACTATAAAGGTTCTTCAATGAACATCCTTTTAGATTTGCTGGCATATAATACTCATTATATGGGATTCTACACACATATGTTAGCGAACGAATCATTCATAGATTCTGCAACACAAAAGGCTTCATTAACTTCAAAAGCAAAACTGATGAACTATATTCCTAGTTCAAAACAATCAGCAGAGGCTTTGGTTACATTCAATATTCCAATCACGGCGGTTAACGAACCAACTGATAAAAAAATTGTACTTCCACGTGGCACTAATATTCGTTCAAATAACAATGCAAATGATTCACGTAATTTCGTGATTGTTGACGATGTGTATATCTATAACCGTGCTACTACAGCGGGTGTGTATGATTACACAAGTGATGAAATTGGTATTTTCGAAGGAGCATTCAACACTCAACGTTTCTTGGTTGACGATACACTTACGAATCAACGTTTTATTATTCGTGATAGAAACGTTGACATAACATCATTGCGTATCAGTGTGTATGATACTCAAGCATCTAGTGAGTTCGTGAGTTATACGTTAGCAGAGGATTTCAATGAGATTAACAGTGAATCTAATGTTTTCTTCGTTGCAGTTAATGAAGAAAATTATTATGAGGTGTTCTTCGGTAACGATATTTACGGTAAATCACTTGCAAATCTGAATGTTGTATCTGCATCATTCGTATCTACATCTGGTGAGGAAGGTAATAATGCACGTACATTTATCCTTTCAGGTGGTATTAATTACTTAGGTACTGACTATGATGTTGATATTACTACAGTTAATGATTCACATGGCGGTGTTGATGAAGAAACTCTTGAGGATTTACGATTCAATATCCCATATCACTATCGTAGACAAAACCGATTAGTTACTGTGGATGACTATAAAAACATCCTCCTTTCTAAATATCGTAATATAAACTCTATTAACATATGGGGTGGTGAAGATAATATCCCTAAAACATACGGTAAAGTATTCATTTCAATTAAACCTAGATTTGGTGAAGTGTTGTCATCAAAGGCTAAGAATAGTATTATTAATGATATTCTGAAAAAATATAACGTGACTACGGTTGAGCCTGAGATTGTTGACCCTGAGTTCCTATATGTAAACTTGGATGTGAATGTTCGTTTCAATCCATTAAACACCAATAAATCAAGTGGTGAAATCGGCACAGAGGTTACAGCTATTATCAATGATTATAATGATAACACATTAAATCGTTTTGGTTCGTTTTATTCAGATGTAAACATTAACAGTTTAATCAAATCTGTGAATCCTAGTATTCTTACATCATATGCGGATGCAACACTAGAGAAACGAATAGATGTTAATCTAAACACAAAGGCAACTTACTTTGCTGATTTCGTGAATGAAATACTTCCAGAAACAGTTAAATCAGATGAGTTTATGTATCGCCTTAAGCGTTGTTACTTTGCAGATAATAAACAAGGCAATATCATAATTTATTACTATGATACCTTTAAGAAAGAATGGGTTGCATTCCCTAATGAAACTTTCGGTACAGTTGATTATGAAAATGGAATAATCCGATTAGTTAATTTCGAGGTAAATGATTTATATGGACAATCTAAATTGAATATAAATGCTACACCAAAACTTCCAGACTTCTTCACTAAACGAAATAATGTTGTTATGATTAATCAATTTACAGTGAAGGTTGTAGCAGACTTCCAAAATGAAGGTAATAAAGCATGGTAGATAAGTTATCTGCTATTCTTCAATACCAGTTACCTGAATTTGTTCGGAACGACCATGAATTATTCGTGGCGTTTGTACAGGCGTATTATGAATGGATGGAGTTAGAAGGGAACACACTAAACTTCATCCAGTCATTCCAGCAAAATTCAGATGTTGATACGGCTAATGACGATTTCTTAGATATGTTTATCACTGAATTTGGGGATACGTTTCCAAAGAATATTCAGGTTGATAAATCTACGCTATTGAAATCTATTCGTGAATTCTATATCTCAAAGGGTTCTGAGTCATCATTTCGTTTCATTTTTAACGTACTATATGGTGCAGAAATTGATATTATATACCCTAGAGAATTTTTACAAACGGCTTCAGGTGGTAATTTCTTTGCTGAAGATTATGCATACATCACAGGTGACAATTTTTTCAAACTTAAAATCACTGATAACCTTAATGCGTCTATTGAGGGCGTAACATCTGGTGCAAATGCAGTTATAGATGGCATTACATCTATATACATTGGTAGTCAGAGAATATTAAGATGTGATTTGTCATCATATGAAGGTATCTTCGAGGTTGATGAGGAAATCTTATTAACTGTAGAAGGTTTTACTGTTAAAGAGAATATGTATGGCTTGATTAATAGCATTAATGTTGATGACGGTGGAACAAACTACTCATTAAATGATGAAGTTGTTATCACTTCAGTTGATGACGGTAGCCGCGCTAAAGCCCGTATTAAAAGCCTATCAAAAGGCCCATTAGATTCATACACAATCGTTGACGGTGGGTTAGGTTATGAAGTCAATGATATTGTACATGCGGTTCCTGTAGTTGGTTCAAATGGTTACTCATACAGCGGTGTGGTTGAAACAGTTGGTGGTTCAGGTGAAATAACAGGCATTCGAATATTGAATAATGGTTATGATTATTCATTACCAACAACAGCATCTATTGTATCTTCAACAGGTTCTGGTGCAATCATTTCATTAAACGGTGATGCGATTGGTAAGATTAATGAGATTGAAGTCTATGATAGTGGGTTACGCTACACTTCACAACCAACTATTACAGTAACATCAAGTAATGGTTCAGGTGTGTCACTATCAGCAAATATCGAATGTATCTTTAATGAGCCAAAGAAATATCAAGATGAAGATGACTGGTTAAGTGATTATTCTAAATTACAGGATAGTTATTACTATCAGCAATATTCATATGTTGTTCGCAGTGATGTTTCACCCCATAAATGGATAGAGCAAGTTAAACGAATTGCACACCCAAGTGGTACACAGTTATTTGGTATGTACACAACTTCAAATATTGTAGATACACTGATTAGTTTACCACCACGCTTACAAGCATCATTAACGAAGATTATCTACTTATTCAGTGAGATAAATAGTAGTATATTACAAACAGAATTTAGAGAATTAATACTCCATCTAGGTATTGCTGATACTTGCGTCATGGGATTAACTCTTGATGAATTAGATGAAATTAAATTTGACCCTAATTTCAATTGGGTTATTGGTTATTTTGACAACCTTTCATTATCAAACATTGAAACCACTGGTTGCGTGGATAAATTTAATAGAATGGAAGATTCTGACTTAACAATCATATAAATAAGAGAACATAGGATAAAACATGACTGCAATTATTACAAACACAACAAGAGTTTTCAATTCTAACCAATTCCTAAACTCTTTCCAAACTAAAAATTACACTGCATGGCAAACTGCTACACCATATAGCATTGGTAATGTTGTTTATAACTCAAGTTACAAATACATTGCTGTAACTTCTGGTACATCTGGTGCAATCCCACCTTCACATACATCTGGTGTTTCTTCTGATGGTGCAGTTGACTGGTTATATGTTGAATCATTTACAAACACATCATACTTTGAAAACAATATTTACGTTGCAATTGGTAAGCAAACCCCTTGGTATGATTTTACAGGAGTTATTGCATGGGCTGATTCTACTCTATATACAGTTGGTGATTTGGTTGAACTTTCTGGTTCATACTATGAATGTTTAGTTGAACACACAGGTGATGGTGTTGGTGCTAACAGTCCAGATACAGATACAACCAACTGGAAAGTGGTAACTGCTGAAACACCCGTTGACCCACAAGACGATTTCAGTAATCAGTATTCATATATTAATAACATCATGAGTGCTAAACGTCTAAACGCAACAAATGTTTCTTGTGCAATTAAACGTGTTAATTGGGCATCTGGTACTGTGTATGATGCGTTTGACCCAACTATTGACAGCTTTGCGTATGTGAATGATTTCTATGTTCTTTCATCTGCAAATAACATTTACAAATGTGTTGATAACAATAACGGTGCAGCTTCTACATCTGAACCAACAGGTACAAGTGTAGATATTACATACACAACAGATGGTTACGGCTGGAAGTACATGGGTACTGTATCTGCTGGTGATGCGTTAGCATTCTTAACTGCTGGTTACATTCCTGTTAAATTAAAACTTTCTGATGATGGTTCCAATCAATGGCTGGTTCAAGAGAATGCAAAATCAAACTCAATTAGCTCTGCTATTGTAACGGCTGGCGGTTCAGGTTATACAACTGCTACAGTTGCATTTAGCGCACCTGATTTAGCGGGTGGTGTTCAGGCAACGGGTTCTGTTATTCTGAATGCAGGTGTATGTGAAACTATCCAGATGACTAATGTTGGCTCTGGTTATACTTCAGAACCTACAGCAACAATCACAGGTGATGGTACTGGTGCTGAAGCGGTTTCTGTACTTGCGCCTAAAGATGGTCATGGTGCAAATATTCTAACTGAACTAGATGCTCGTTACTCAATTGTGAATGCACGTTTTGACGATACTGAAGGTGGTTACTTCCCAATTACTGGTGAAAATGATTTCCGTCAATTATCATTAATCGTTGACCCTCGTGAGTGGGATGGTGGTGAAGCAATTGCGGCACGTTACATTGGCCCACAACATGACGATTACACAGGTGATGGTACATCTGGCCTTGAAGAACTAGAAGCTGGTTCTGGTAACGTCATATATATAGAAAGCATTGCACCTGTTGTTCGTACTACAGGGCAAATCGAAGATATTAAAATCGTACTGAGATTCTAGGATAAATAAATGATTGTATATCTTACTACGAATAAATATAAAATTAGGATTGAGAAACTATAATGAGTAGAATGACATTTAATCGTGAGCCATATTTTGACGACATAGATATTGATAAGAATTATTTCCAAGTTCTATTTCGTCCAAAACGTTCATTACAGATTCGTGAATTAAATCAGCTACAAAGCATATTATCAAACCAAACTGAAACGTTTGCGAATCATATTTTCAAATTCGGTTCAATGGTTAAATCTGGAAGTGTTAAATTTAAAAACTTCCAGAATTATGTACGTCTAAAAGATTTAACTCCAACTGGTAATGCTGTAGATTACACACGCATGATTGACCGTAAGATTCGTGGTAAAACATCTGGTCTAGTTGCAGAAATTATTCACATTGAACCTAAAGATGAATTCGACCCTGATACATTATATGTAAACTATAAAAACACAGCGGTTGATGGTGTTACATCTGCATTCATTAATGGTGAAACTCTTGAAGTTCTTGATGAACAAGGGTATGCGACATATGAAGTAGTTGTGCGCTGCCCTTCTTGTGCGGGTTCACCTGAATCTGGTGATATACATAACCCAACTGGTCAAGGTTGCC
>Ga0307983_1000216_pt1 | contig 30622 bp, 29 predicted proteins | sample OrgLakmetagen991_FD_201845 | JGI IMG/M metagenome (GOLD analysis project Ga0307983, IMG submission 201845) | Saline water microbial communities from Organic Lake, Antarctica - #991 | ecosystem: Environmental > Aquatic > Non-marine Saline and Alkaline > Saline | place: Antarctica: Organic Lake...
CTACCTTCTCCAAAAAAGTAAAAATTTTTTAAGTTTTGGTTTAAAAATATAGTATCCGTTGGTGGTGGTAAGGTGGGGTCGGTGCAGTCTGAGCAGTCGTCGTCTGGTTTACATTGGGTTATGCAAAATAGAATGAAAAGTAAAAAAATAAGTTTTCTCATAAGTAGCTGTAATTGATTGTCTGACAAATATAGTGGATTTTAACTAGTTCAAAATGTGGTGTTTTGAAAAGGGGGTGTTGCAGTGTTTTCATTGCCTCAATACATATTTTTGAAACTCTAAAACGTTATGTAGGTGAAAGCATTTTGGTTACAAAAAGTGCGTCTCGGTACAAATCGGATTACCGATTCACTCCACGACCTTTTTTCTCAATGCAAATCTGGGTATCGACAACAATAAAAAGTTTACCTGTAACAGAATAAATGTATTGTGTTTAAAATGAAAACGAAAGAAAAGGTTACCGAGTAGCTTGAGGAACGAAGAGCATACCGAAGTGGCTTTTCGTTAACTCTTCCCAAAATCCTTTTTCGCCGCTTGTTTTAGCTTGTCAAAGTCTCCATTTATTAGCGCTTCTTTCTTTTTCCTACTCCAATTCTGAACTTGTTTTTCCCGATTAAATGCGAAGTCGATACGGTCAAATTCTTCAGTGTAGACCAATTGGACAGGAGCATGTTTCTTAGTGTAATTGGATCCTTCTCCGTTTTGATGTTGTGTAATTCTTTGTTCCAAATGTTTCGTGCTTCCTGTGTAATAGGTATCATTAGCGCAAAGTAAAATGTACATGTGGCATTTCATAAATTGAAATTAAAAAAAACGTATTAAATATATGCTTTTTCCGCGCCTCGGTACATTTCGAATGAATTCGAAAAACTCGGCGACCGAAAAAGAGCATTCCGAATAAATTTGAAAAACTCGGATCGAAAAGTACAGTCTCAGTAAAACAGAAACACTTTGAGGAGCAGAAGGACAAATGGGATAAAAACGACAAGCTGAATAATCAAAAAAGACACGAATGGTCATCGAGTGAATTGGTACTCCAATTTGTATCGAGATGGCTTTCTGGTTTCTTTAAAATTCCTTTTTTGTCATGCTGATTGTTTCGTCAGAACGAAACGTATCGAAGCATAGACAAAACGAAACCCTAGCATACCATCTATTTTAAATAGAAGTAAACTAGGGTTTGAAATGGTTTAAAAAATCGGTGCTTACGCTTCCGCCACAGTTTTCACGTGAACGAATGATTTTTTGTTTGCTCTTTGCTGAAAAGTAACGATACCGTCTTTCAAAGCATATAGTGTATGGTCTTTTCCCATTCCTACATTTTCACCTGGATGATGCTTCGTTCCTCTTTGACGAATAATGATGTTACCTGCAATAGCACCTTGGCCACCGAAGATTTTCACACCTAGTCGTTTACTTTCCGAATCTCTACCGTTTTTAGAACTACCGGCTCCTTTTTTATGTGCCATGATCTATAAGTTTTAACTATTACTATAAAGTCAAACCAGTCTTTTGTCTGATTGACTATTTGTCTTCCTTCTTATCAGCATCCTTTTTTGGGGCTGCTTTTTTTGCTGCAGGTTTAGCTTTCGCAGGAGCTTTTTTTGCTTCTTCCTTTGGAGCAACCTCTTTTTTGACAGCTGCTTTCGGAGCTTTAGCTTCAGTAGCTTTAGCCTTTGGCGTTTCTGCCTTTGGAGCTTCTTCTACTTTCGCTGGTTCTTCTTTTTTAGGAGCAGCTTTTGCTTTGGAAGCAGTTGTTGATCCAGTTGAAGTGCCGAAACCTGTGATTTCAATTTTCGTCAAATATTGACGATGGCCGTTTCTTTTCTTGTAGCCTTTTCTTCTCTTCTTTTTGAAGACGATAACTTTATCGCCTTTCAGGTGTTCCAAGATTTTTCCTGAAACAGATATACCTTTTATAGCTGGGGCGCCAACTTGAATCTTGTCTCCATCTGCAGTTAAAAGAACATTATCAAAAGAAACTTTTGATCCTTCTTCTCCTTCCAAACGATGAACAAATATTTGTTGATCTTTTTCTACCTTGTATTGTTGCCCTGCTATCTCTACAATTGCGTACATGCGTTAAGGTTTTAATTTAAATTCCCAAAAATGGGAGGGCAAATTTAGTGAAAGCCTTTCATAAAGACAACTTCTATTTACTACTTTTTGGCATTTGCGTATTGAAGGTTCTCTTTTCTTTCTAATTGGTTGTCTTTGTTTACAATATATATTCCGGTAAGGATAATTCCAACGCAAAGAAACTGCAAAGGTTGAATGCTTTCGCCATCTAGCACACCCCAAAAAATTGCAAAAACAGGTATTATATAGGTAACGGAGGAAGAAAATACAGCAGAAACTTTTTTAATCAACATGTTAAATAGTATGACGGCAATGGCGGTTCCGAATACAGCTAATAGCGCAATGTAAAACAGATTTAAGTTGGCTGAGTCACCCGATTGCATAATTTCCATAAAGTTGGTGTTGAATAGGTGGATAGCGGCAAAAGGACCTGTAAACAGGAAACCAAAAGAGGTTATGTTAATCGCTCCGACATCGGATAAGAATGTTTTAATAAAGTTAATGTTGGAGGCATACATCACAGTTGCAATTACTACAAACCCTGCGTAAAATATGTTACTATCTTGGAGGCTTAAGTTTCCCGATGAAAAGACTAGTCCTAAAGCGCCAATTAATCCTAAAATGACTCCAATAATTTTCATCCATCGAAAGCCGAGTTTAAAAAATAAGAGACCAATAACAACGGTAAAAAGGGGAACGAGCGAGTTTAACATTCCTGTTAAAGAACTGCTAATTTGCGTTTGGGCTAATGGAAACAGATACGCTGGAATGCCGCTCCCCAAAAGTCCGGCAATGCATAATCTCCACCATTGGTGCTTCTTTATTTTTCGAAAATTTTTGAATAGAATAGGAGATAAAAATATTGCAGAAATTAGGATTCTCAGCGAAGCAACTTGCGACCAACTGAAAGAGAGGAGTCCTTTTTTCATCAAAATGAATGAACTGCCCCAAATAAATGCTAAGCATATAAGCAGGGTCCATTGAACGATTGGCTTGTCTAAGTTGGGCATTTGTTGAAATTAGTCGGTAAAAGTAGTTCCTTAAATATACTTAACGATTTTTTGCAAAAGTTTTGCTTCTTCGTTGAACAGTAATAGCGCTTTTAAGGTTAAATTTGTTCAAAATAATACTGCTATGAAAAAATTGCTGTTTTTATCGTTCTCAATTGCCGTTTTATTTATTGGTTGCGGAGATTCAAATACTTCCTCAAATGATGCGGAGTTGATTGAAATCGGCCCTGCGCAGAAAGGTAATCAAAAAGAAGTTTTGGCCGAGAATAAGGTGGAAGTGAAGATGGAAGTGGAAGGTATGACTTGTGCAATGGGTTGCGCAAAATATATTGAAGAGAAAGTCGGAGGCATGGAGGGGGTTGTTGCTTCGACTGTAAATTTTGAAGAAAGAATAGCAACTTTTGAATTCGATAAAACTACCACATCGCCTGAGGCAATTCAAGATTTCATCAGTAACATACATGATGGTCAGTACAAGGCAAAGTTAGCGAGTCCTGACGAAGTTTCTACTCCGGAGGAAAATGAAGAAGTAGAAACGAATGACGACTCTGAAGAAGAAATCGTAGCTTCTGTGAAAGAAAGAATAAACCTTTCCTTCCCGCAACTGTTTACTTATTTCACAAAACAAATTCGATAGGGTGAATATAGAATAGGAGCCCGGCCAAAAACAGCACTATGGAAAACACTTCTCAAACCCTTGAGAACAACCAACTCCAAACCTCTTCTCGAAAAAAAAATAAAGCTATTATTTTGTGGCTTCTTACAGGATGCTCACTCATTTTTATAATGGTAGCAATCGGCGGTATTACACGTTTAACTCACTCTGGTTTGTCCATGGTAGAGTGGAATTTATTTGGGAGTACACCTCCAAGTTCCCAACAAGAGTGGGAAGTATTGTTTGATAAGTACAAGCAATACCCAGAATACCAAATGATTAATTTTAATTTCTCATTGGATGAATTTAAATCCATATTCTTTTGGGAATACGCCCACAGAATGTTTGGCAGAACAATTGGTTTGGTCTTTATACTTCCATTTCTATGGTTTGTGATTCGAAAAAAAGTTTCTAAAACTCTCTTGCCACGGTTGGTGATATTATTATGTCTAGGAGGTTTTCAAGGGTTATTAGGGTGGTACATGGTTAAAAGTGGATTAAAAGCAAACCCTGATGTTAGTCATTATCGTTTGGCTATGCATTTAACAACTGCCTTCTTAACCTTTGCGTATACGTTTTGGGTTGCGCTTGGACTTATTTACCCAAAGGCAGAAAAGGCGATTACCCATCCTTTGAAGAGGGGTTTTCAATTGTTGTTTCCGGTAGTTATAATCCAAATAGTTTGGGGTGCTTACGTTGCAGGTTTAAATGCCGGTAAGGTGTACAATTCTTGGCCAAAGATGGGCGATAGTTGGATTGCAGATGGTGTAATGGCAATGCAGCCTTGGTATTTGAACTTTTTAGAAGGATTAGCTGGGGTTCAGTTCATTCATCGATATTTAGCTTATGTTGTGGTAGCTTTGATCTTGTTTCTTTTCTGGAAAGCAAGAAAAACAGAATTATCAACTTCTCAAAAGTGGGGAGTAAATTCATTGGTGATTGCAGTTAGCTTCCAATTTGTTTTAGGAATTGTCACCTTATTGTACGCTGTTCCTGTGAGTTTAGGTCTGTTTCACCAATTGGGGGCATTCATTTTATTAGGAACCGTAATTTTTAGTTTACATCGATTCAGGTATGCTGCCCTGTGAAGGGAACTATTTCCACTCTAATGTTTCAATCAAATTTTGAATGTCTCTTTCGATGAAGGTTTGCACTGGAGCAATGGAATCAAAATTTGGCACTACGTTAAAGTATAAAGCGCCTCGAACAAAATGGTTAGTGCTATCCGTTAAGTAAAATTGTGAACCGGAAGCAGTGTTGCCGTCTAGGGTATAAAAAACTCCGAAAACCCTTTTGTCTTCTTTATAGATAGTTGTTTCAGAAATGTCTTGTGCTTTTTCTAGGTGTTTATATACTAAGGATCTGGCATCTTCTAACAGCGTGGGCAATATATTGCTATCTACTTCTAAATAGCTCATGTGAACACGCGCTCCATAGGCAGGAAAATCAATATTTAAAAAACTACTATCTTCTTTGGTTCGTTCTAAATTTACCTTGGCATATGCCGGCAATTCGAATTCAAATGGGAATGGTAATTCGTCTGTTGACTCGTAGTTTTTCTCCGGCAAATCTATTCTAAAATAACCAACTGGTTTTGGTATTGGAGTCTCTGAGCAACTCCACAAAGCCAACAACAGCAGTGGAATGTAAAGTTTATTCATCTTAGGACTCTATATTGGTTTTTGGGAGTGTCAGCTTGATGCGTTTTACCCTTCTTTTATCAGCGGCTTCGATGGTTATTTGATATTCATTAAAACGTAATTTCTCATTCTTTTTAGGAATTTTTCCAAATAGTTCTAATACAAAACCGGCCATGGTTTCTGATTCGCCTTTCTCGGACTCAAAATCTTCCCCATCTATGTCTAAAACCCTGTACATATCATTCAAGGGTGTTTTTCCTTCAAACACGTAATTGAAATCATCCAACTTGGAATATACCAAATCTTCGTCATCAAACTCATCTGATATCTCTCCAACTATTTCTTCTAAAATGTCTTCTAAACTAATAATACCAGAACTACCGCCATATTCATCCACTACAATCGCAAGGTGTGTTTTACGAGTTTGAAATTCTTTGAGTAAATCGTCAATTTTTTTATTTTCTGGAACGAAAAAGGGTTTCCTAATAATTTTTAACCAGTCAAACTCGTCTTCTTTTAAGTGGGGCAGCACATCCTTAATATATAGAACTCCTAGTATGTTGTCGAAAGACTCTTTGTGCACCGGAATTCTAGAAAACCCTGCATCTAAGATGGTTTCAATCACCTCAGAAAAATTCAGTTTTTCGTCTAAACTTACTACGTCCACCCTAGAGGTCATGACCTGCTTTACATCTGTATTTCCAAATTTTACAATTCCCTCTAAAATTTTTTGCTCTTCATCCTTCCCGTTCTCATCAGAGGTTAACTCCAATGCTTGCGAAAGCTCGTCTACTGAAATGTTGTGTCCTCTTTTTTTGATTCTCTTGTCAATGAAGTTTGTGGAGTTTACTAAAACGCTGCTAATTGGAGTTAATATTCCACGGATGTAATAGAGTGGTTGAGCCATCAGTTTGGCTAAACTTAGTGGCTTTTTATTGGCATACACCTTGGGAATTACTTCTCCCAATAATAAAAGTAAAAAAGTAACGATCACAACTTGTATCAGAAATTGCGTTACTTCACTCAACGAGTGGTCAATAAGCAGGTCGCTCAAATAAGTAGAGAGAATTACAATGGCAACATTTATAAAGTTGTTTGCAATTAATATTGTTGCCAGTAGTCGTTTAGGGCGCTCTAGCAAATTCTTTAGAACAGTTATTGCCTTGTCGTCTTTGCCGTCAATCTCTTCTAGTTCAGACGGTCCAAGTGAAAAATAAGCTACTTCCGATCCGGATATTAAGGCAGAGCAGATCAGTAAGAAAGCTACAGCAAAACTCGCAGCTATAACAGGAAGCTGTTCGTTAAAAGATAAAACGGCAAGGGGAATACTTAAAACCTGTTGGAGGGGGTCTTCCAATTGCTAGGATATTGGTGAATGTCTGAACTCTTTGTTGTTCATGTTTTTAAAATGGTAGGTCATCTGCTTCATCTGAATCATTGGAGGAGATATCTGCACTTCCATTATTTTTTTTAGATGGTTCATCAGAAGAGCTTGGAGCAGGAGAGTCGTTACCTCCAGAAGGCTTTCCGCCGAGCATGGTCATTTGATCACCAACAACTTCGGTCGTGTATCTAGTTACCCCATCTTTATCTTGCCAGTTTCTGGTTCTTAATTTACCTTCAATGTAAATTTGACTGCCTTTTTTTAAATATTTCTCGGCAATTTGAGCAAGTCCTCTCCATAAAACTACATTGTGCCATTCGGTCTGTTCTTGCCGATTTCCATTTTTGTCCTTATATGTTTCAGAAGTTGCAATTGAAAAGTTGGCTACAGATGCACCATTTTCTAAATGCCGTACCTCGGGGTCTTTGCCTAAGTTGCCTACTAATATTACTTTATTTACTCCTGCCATGTTTGTTTCGGTTAAGTTATCCTCTTAACAAAGATAGCAAATTGGTTTCTTCCTTTAAATAATTCTCTATTAATTTAGGAATTGGCTTTTTAACAAGATCGGCCTTAGAAATTCGTTCGAAATTTCCTTGAATTTCATCTAAAGGTCCATTAACGTATATATGGTAAAACTTAGCGTAAAGAATTTGATGGCTTAAAATATGTTTCCTCTCTTTTGAAGTAGCTTGAAAAGTGCAGTTCGTTTGATTCATTAATTGCAGAAATGACTCGTTTTCTAGAAGGGCACTTTTACTAGTTGACCTCGTAGTCTCAACCATAGGGAAGTCATATAAATTTTGCCAAATTCCTTTGGAGTCTCTTTTGTTGATTAAGAGTTCCTCTCCGGATTCTATAATTATGTAGTTCAAGTACCTTTTTCTTTGTTTTAACTTCTTTTCTTTAAAAGGTAATATTTGGACTTGGCTTGTTTTGTAAGCAACACAAGAGTCTGCAAATGGACAGACTTCACAATTAGGTGATTTTGGAACACATTGCAACGCTCCAAATTCCATAATCGCTTGATTGTATTCCGCAGGTTCACCCTTAGAAAGTAACAGTTGGGCAAGTGTTGCAAATTCTTTTTTTCCAGAACTGGAATCGATAGGGGTGTCAATTCCAAAAATTCTAGATAGCACTCTGTAAACGTTGCCGTCAACAACAGCGAAAGGTAAATTAAAAGCGAAAGAAGCAACCGCAGCCGCAGTATAGTCGCCAACTCCTTTTAATTTTCGAATTTCTTGGTATTCTGCAGGAAATTCGCCGTTATGGTTAGTCATGACGAATTTTGCAGCGCTGTGTAAGTTTCTTGCTCTAGAGTAATACCCTAGTCCTTGCCAGTCTTTTAGTACTTGATTTTCATCTGCTTCTGCCAGGTCCTTAACTGTGGGGTAGTTAGAGATAAACTTTAAATAGTAGCTCAACCCTTGCGACACTTTTGTTTGTTGCAAAATTATTTCCGAGAGCCAAATCTTATAGGCGGAATTGGTCCTTCTCCAAGGTAAGTCTCTTTTATTCAAGCTATACCACTTTAATAGTTGAGCGTTGTTAAGTTTGGTTTTGTCTCTTAAATAGGTCAAATCGTCGAATAATTTTAACTAAATGATTTGTAGTCGGTTGAATTAAAAAAAAGTACTATATTTGCAAAATGAAGCGGTAATAACTTCATATAAAACCAATTAATTAATTAAGTAAACAAATTTAACAAAAGATGACAAAAGCAGACATCGTAGCAAAAATTTCAGACAACACTGGAATCGAAAAAGCAGCAGTATTAAACACTGTTGAAGAATTCATGAAAACCGTAAGAGGTTCATTGGAAGGTGGAGAGAACGTATACTTAAGAGGATTCGGTTCTTTTATCACTAAGAAAAGAGCTGAGAAAACTGGTAGAAATATTTCTAAGAACACTACCATGATTATTCCTGAGCACTTTATCCCTGCTTTCAAGCCTTCTAAGAGCTTTGTGAATAAAGTGAAAGCTAACGTTAAGCCGTAAGCTTGATGAAGAGTAACTTTACAAAACAACTCCTGCTAATATTAGCGGGAGTTGTTGTTCTTGGACTTTTATACTGTGCGCCGAAGCAAGAATCTGAGGTTGCAGAAAAAAGTAATTCTGTTGACGCAGAAGAAAATCATGAAGGGCATGACCACGCAGAAGGAGAAGGTCACGATCATGAGCATAAAGGGGAATTTGATGATCGTTTAGATGAGTCAGATAAAGAGTTTATTGCAGACTTAGAGAAGAGAGCGGAGCAAATTGCTGACGTGGACACAAAGTTGAGCTTGTATGATTCGCTTATGACGTTTAGCATAAAAAGAAATGTTCCTCCATTAGTTGCAAAATACACGGAAGAAAAAGCTAACGTAGTTCCAACGGAGATCAACTTTATGCTAGCAGGTGATAATTTCTTCAAAGCATTTCGACTTTCGAAGTTAAAACCGAAAGATTTGGTTGCCGGCGCGATTCGGAATTATGAAAAAGTATTGGAACTAAACCCAGATAATTTACAGGCACAAACAGCAATTGGAGTAGCAAGTGTCGAAGGTTCAAGTCAATTGGGAATAATGCCTATGAAGGGAATCGGTATTTTAAAAGATGTGCTAAATAAAGATCCAAAAAATGTGGATGCCATGACAAATTTGGGTTACTTTGCAATTCAATCTGGGCAGTTTGAAAAGGCTGTAGAAAGGTTTGAAGAAGTTCTTATTATTGACCCTAACAATGCTGAAGCATATATCTACTTAACAGACGCTTACCTAAGCCAAGAGAAGATAGAAAAGGGAATTGAAACATTAGAAAAATACAAGTCATTAGTGGACGATCCAATTGTAATCAAGCAAGTGGAAGACTACATAAATGAAATTAGAAATAAAAATTAATAGTTAAAACTTAAAGTTATGCCAAGCGGTAAGAAAAGAAAAAGACATAAGATGGCGACACACAAGCGAAAGAAAAGACTTCGCAAGAACCGTCACAAGAAGAAGAAATAATAAAAGCCCGATTCGGGCTTTTGTTATCTAACTACTTTTTTATCAGAGAGTCCCTGCATTACTTATGCGATGGGATTCTTGTGTTTGCATAATTCTGCACCCATTTTGGGTGTTGTAGAAGATTTATAAACATGAGTGTTGATGTAGTAATTAGCTCAAAATCTTCAGAAGATGTTATCGCACTTTTAGAAGATAAGCAACTGATAGAATTACACAAAGAGAAAAGTAATAACAACTTTTCTGTTGGAGATATCTATCTAGCTAGAATTAAAAAAGTAATGCCTGGATTGAATGCGGCATTCGTAGATGTAGGGTATAGTAAAGATGCCTTTTTGCATTACCTTGATTTGGGACCAAACTTTGCGTCCTTGAATAAATACGTCCAAGACGTAGGTGCTAAAACGCAAAGGACTTCTACTTTAAAGGGATTCAAATTTGAAGAAGAGATCAATAAAGATGGCAAAATTGCGGAGCAACTAACCACTAATCAGAATGTCTTGGTTCAAATTGCAAAAGAGCCTATTTCTACCAAAGGACCCCGGTTAAGCAGTGAACTGTCCATTGCAGGTCGTTACATGGTATTGGTTCCTTTTTCGAATCGAGTATCGGTTTCTCAAAAAATTAGGAATCAAGAAGAAAAGGATCGTTTAAAGAGACTTATTAAGAGTATCCGCCCTGAAGGGTTTGGAGTGATTGTGAGAACGGTAGCCGTGAATAAAAAGGTAGCTGACTTGCATGCTGATTTGAGTGAACTCATGGATAAGTGGGACATCTGTTTCCAGAAAATGAAATCTGCGAAACCTCCTAAGCGAGTTTTAGGCGAAATCAGTAGGAGTTCTGCGATGCTGAGAGATTTATTAAATAAAGATTTTAATCACATTTACGTTGACAATACTGAAACCAAGAAAGAGTTGGTGACGTATATATCTTCTATTGCACCGGGGAAAGAAAAAATGGTAAAAGGCTATAGAAGAGATGCTCCAATATTCGAACATTTTGGAATTGAAAAGCAGATTAAGTCGCTTTTCGGCAGAAACGTGACCATGAAATCTGGGGCTTATTTGGTGATTGAACATACCGAGGCACTTCACGTAATTGACGTGAACAGTGGTCAGCGAAGTAAGTCAAAGGACAACCAAGAGCAGAACGCTTTTGATGTGAATCTGGAGTCAGCTGCTGAAGTTGCACGTCAACTTAGATTGCGTGACATGGGTGGTATTATCGTAATCGACTTTATTGATATGAAAGATGGTTCTAACCGAGAACTGCTTTTTGAGAAGATGAAGGAGTTTATGAAGGATGATCGGGCAAAACATACCGTTTTACCTCCTACTAAATTTGGTTTAATTCAAATTACTCGCCAGCGGGTTCGTCCGGAAATGGAGATTAAGACTTCTGAGAAATGTCCTTGTTGTAACGGAAATGGTGAAACACACGCTACTATTCTGTTAATTGACGATATTGAAAATAACTTGAGGTATTTGTTGGAACAGCAGAACGAGAAGAAGGTTACTTTAACAACGCACCCTTTCATTGAAGCTTATTTAACTAAAGGGTTTTATTCTATTCAACGAAAGTGGTTCATGAAATATAAAAAGTGGTTGACTATTAAAAAGTCCTCCGCCTACTCTTTTCTAGAATATCGTTTTTTCGATGCCAAAAAAGAAGAGATACGATTGAAATAAGTTCACAAATGCCACGAATACACTAATGATTATAGCGATTTATCTTTAAGATAAAGAGTTAATAAATTGGTGATTCTTTTTCGCTGATGGGTAGTATAGTGAAATGCTTATGAATGTGCAAGTTCGGTTTTCATTAATCTTCTAATATCTGTTGCATACTCCGTGTAAATCGTCAATAATATTTTATAGCTTTATCAGATGAACGATTTAGTTTATAAGGAAGAGAGTTATGCTGTGATTGGAAAATGCATGGAAGTGCACAATAACCTTGGTGCAGGATTTCTTGAAATCGTTTACAAAGATGCCTTGGAATATGAGTTTAGAAAATCGAAAATTCCTTTTGAGCGAGAAAAGAAATACGAAGTAAATTACAAAGACATAATTTTACCGCACACATTTTACGCTGATTTTGTTCTTTTTGACAAGATAATCATAGAGGTTAAAGCGATAAAAATGGTTCCAGATGAGTTCATAGCTCAATCAATAAACTATTTGAAAGTTTCCAATAATAAGCTTGCCTTGTTGGTTAACTTCGGGGAGTTACGGTTAAATTATAAGCGCTTAGTGCTTTAAACTATTATTAGCATGCCATTCGTGAATTCGTGGCAGATTATGGTTATGCTTCAACTTTTAAATCTCTCAATTTTTTATAATTAAAAATAAGAGGTAGCAAGGAGAGCAACGTAACGAAACTCGCAATTGCAAAAGCCCAAGTAATGTTGGAGCCTTCTGAAAAGAAACTCCACGAAAATATTCCGATAAAGATAGATCTGAGCAAGATGTTAATGCTTTGAAAAACACTGTTGGTTCGACCAATAATATTGTTAGGAATGTGGTTAAATAAGTAAGTAATTCGCTGAATTCTTACCCCTGCGTTGGCAATTCCTAAACTAATCGCTAAACCAAAAAGAACGTACATGGATTGGGTTACCGATAGAACAAAGAAAGCGATTAAAGCTATAATGGTGAGGACAATAATGGAAAATATAATATTAGACTTTCGAAAAATGAGACTAATGAAAAAACCTGCAAACAACGCACCAACAGCGTAATTCATTTTTGTAACTGCGTAAATATTTCCTAGTTCCCCTAAATGCTTCTCCACATAAATTGGCCACAGCAGATGAGTAGATATTAGAACGAATATAAAAACGGTGTAAGAAGCATTTCCAAAGTGAAATATTTCAGGTCGCTTTTTAAGGTATTGAATTCCTTCCTTTAATCGGATTAATATCGGTTCTTTTGAAATGACATTTTTAACAGTGGGAACGTACTTAATGAAATAAATCAGGCTCATGGCAATCAAATAGGTAATTCCGTCCATCAAAAATATTTCATGGATTTGCCAAGATTGAACTGAAATCTGTGTTCCCCATAGTTCTATGTCAACCCCTTCAATGAGAAGAACTGCAATGGCACCTGAGAATACATTAATGGACTGCCCCATTACTTCCAATAAGGAGTTGGTTTTACTGTAATTTTTTTTCTCCGTTATTTCTTGCCCAAAAGCATATAAAGTAGGGTAGTGGATATTGTAATTGAATAAGGTGAAACAAAATACGAATGCAACTCCGAGCATGGGAATACTTCCGTTTATAAAGCCTATGGAAGAAATACTTAAAAGCACCACTGCGCTTGCTGCGCAGATGCCGATGAAGATGTTTTTTCGAGGAAATCGGTCGATTAAGGTTCCTGCATAAAGGCCCCAAAAAAGCGTAACAAAAGTGGCAACAGCGTAAATGCTAGCAAAAGTGGATGCTGCATTTAAGTTCTTTGCAAAATACCAAGGAATGGCCAACATGCTTATGCCTTGTGCAAAGTGCGAAACAGCGTTGGCGCTGAGTAATAAAATGAGTGCTTTTTTGTTTTTCAAGGATTCGTTTTAGTGGAAGCAGTATCTTTGCTTCAAGCGACAAAGTTCCATGTTTAATAAGAAACAACCACTTTCTTTTCAAGAAGTTTTATCTAAGTTGATGCGTTATTGCTCTTACCAAGAACGCAGCCCTTTTGAGGTAAAGCAAAAGCTACGTGAATATGCACTTCCGGCTGATAAGGTGGAAGAAATTATGGACCTTTTAATCGATGATAATTTTATTAACGAAGAGCGATTTGCTACATTATTTGTTCGTGGTAAAGTAAAGGTAAAGCGCTGGGGGTTGTATAAAATCAGAGAAGGTTTATCGAGAAAAGGAGTTAGCTCCGATGAGATGGCGAAAGCTATTACTACCATTGATCAAGAAGTCTACGATGAAAATTTAAACTATTTAGTGGATCGGAAATTGGAGTTGAGTCCTGAGTTTGGAGAAGATGTTTCTAAAATGTATCGTTACTTGCAGTCGAAAGGTTACGAGGGGGATTGGATTAGTAGGGTTTTGAGGGAGAAGAAATTGATGAATTAGTCATTGCGAACGACGATAGGAGTGCGGCAATCGTGGTCTTAATCAAACAGATTGCTTCATTTCGTTTTACTCCATTCGCAATGACGTTAATTATAACTACTGTTTCACAATCTTCACTTGTTGTTTCTCACTTTCCCCTACAATTACTAAAAAGTAAATACCACTATCTAAATTATCTAAACTAATTTGTTGTTGAAAGGCATTTTCGTCTAAACGATACGTTCTTACCAATTGCCCCGAAATACTGAATAACTGAGCTTGGTTGTTGAGGGCTTTGCCCATTAAAGTAACTTGCCCTTGAGTTGGGTTAGGGTAAGCCAATATGCTGTTGTCTGCTTTTATGTAATTAGCAGGTTCTTCTAACGAGGTTACCAAGCCCACATTATAGGCGGCAATAAACGCATCGTTTGAACCACGGGTTATGAAGGTATCTACTCCCGGAATAATAACCGAATCTCCAACAAAACCGCCAATGTACAGCATAGAATCTTTACGGTGCATGGCAAATACGGCATCTGTTTGGAAACCCGAAGTGTAAATAACATCTTCGGCAATTAAATTTCCATTTCTATCCAATAAGGCAAAGAACAAGTCAATATTTGTACAAGAAGCACAGTTATCAACAGCTTCGATATAATTTGTTGTGCCGGAATACGACATTTCACCCGTAAAAGCTCCGGCAATACCAAAAGAATTACCGTCAATGTATGCCTCCGTAATAGTTTGTTTATGCATTCCTACACTTTTTGCAGTATAAAGCCCTAAAAGTGTTCCTACTGAATTAAAAATAAACATCCCACCTTCTTGAGAAGCATTAGGGTTACCTCCATAATTAATTGTATCAAAAGCTACTGATGTATTTGTAGAAACATTAAAGTGTCCAGTAACAAGAACTGTGTCGCCGATTACCTTTGAAGACAAAAATTGATCAAAATTATTCTCAGTTCTAAAAGTATGAACATGATTAAGATTTGAATCAAAACTGATATGGATTGCATTGTCAAAATTAACCTTTAACACAGTATCGTTCCCGACAAAAACTGTATCTCTATCTAAAATGCCGGTGATGAAATATCCATTATCGTTGGCCTGAATACTTTGAACATTTGGCAAACGGTCATACCTTGGAAACGGAAAGGTTTTAACTCCTAAATAATTACCGTTGAGATCAAAGGTCGCTTCGTGATAACTTTTTACCAATGAGTCTCGATCAAACAATAATTGATATCCTCGAGAGTCTGCCCCCCCCCCAATAATAAAAGCACTTAACGTACCATCATCAGTTAATTTAAGACTCTTAACATTAGCAGGGTATTCAATAAATACATTACTAATTGTATCGCCTCCAAACGGTTTGTGCCACAACAAATTCCCATTTTGGTCCACTTTTGCAATAAAAGTTCCTAATTCATTATTTGCTAATACTACTCTTCCAACAGTACTTGCAGGTCTTAAATTATGATATTTCATTTCACCAGCTATGTAACAGTTCCCATCCAAGTCAGTTACCATGTCTGAATAAACGTCATCTGAGCCACTGCCAATGTACCGATGCCACAATAAATTTCCCTGTGGATCGTACTTTGCCAACCAAGAATCTAAGCCGCCATGATTATATAGGCTATCTAATACAGAAATGCGTTGACTTTTTATGATCGTTCCGCTACTGTCTCTTACAAACAAATCGTTCACTTGCCCTGCCACATAAATGTTGCCCCAGCGGTCCGTTTGTATGTCTTCCACCTTTTCCGGGTTAAATGGAATCTCATCTCCGTGGTGACGTATCCACTGAAAGCCTTTGGTGGTGGTTTGGGCGAACGACGATAGTGGTAAGATGAACAATAATAAGAGAAAAGATAAAAGAGAAAAGATGAAAGACGAATGATGAAAGGTGAAGGGTTTCCTGTTTTCATTCTTTTGTTTTATTTGTTGATTTTTCATTTACTTTTTTTTTACAATTCGTAACCTGCCTGCCGCAGGCACGGTTCCCAGATTCGTAATTCCCAGATTCGTAATTTATAATCATTGTTTCACAATCCTCACCGTCTGCTTCTCACTTTCACCAACAATAATTAAAAAGTAAATACCACTATCTAAATTATCTAAACTAATTTGTTGTTGAAAGGCATTTTCATCTAAACGATACGTTCTTACCAATTGGCCTGAAATACTGAATAACTGAGCTTGGTTGTTGAGGGCTTTGCCCATTAATGTAACTTGACGTTGAGTTGGGTTGGGGTAAGCTAATATGCCGTTGTCTGCTTTGTAAAAATTGAAAAGAGGATTTTCTTTTAAGCTGGTCTTTAGCACATGCCTCAGGTCGTACTTTGCAAGGTAAATGTCTTTGCCGCTTTTTACTGTAACGCTATCTCGTCCGTGTAAAACTATTTTATCACGAAACTGTCCCGTCAGATATAAAATGGAGTCTTGAATACTAATATTGTTTGCAGATAATCCATACCCTGCGCTATCTGAGAGTAAAATTTCTTGGTGTAAAAACTTTCCATTTCTATCAAATACGACAAAGAATCCATCAAAATGTACCTCATTCTTAATTGTATCTGCACCGGCTCCATAAGATACCTCTCCATCTAAATGACCCGATAAAGCGATAAAGTCTTCGTTTACAAAAATTGATTCCAGAAAAACATCCGTTGAATGTGAGGAATAGGTCTCGCTAACATAACCAAGAATTTGGCCATTTGAATAATCAAATGATAAAAAACCATTTCCACCAAACTTATTGAGAGGAAGTCCATTATTAAAGTTGCCATATGTAATAGTATCCGGAGTATTTAATCCAAATTCGAGCAGTACAAATAATTCTCCGCTATGATAAGTTGCACCACGAATAAGTTCAAAAGTATTTATGTTTGAAATGTAATTCCAACTAGGATGTAAAGCTGAATCAATCGCGATAACCGAAGAGTTAATGTAATTTTGATTAGTATTTTGCACTCTCAATGTATCAGTAGACGTAATAATTGAGCGACCGGTCATTATTTGAGCAAAAAAATAATTATTCCGTTCATCTTTATTTACGATAGTGCGAGGTGGTAGGTTGTTTGCATTTGGAAACGGAAATGTTTCATAATTAATAAGATTTCCATTTAAATCTAACTTTAATCCGTGAATCCCATTTGCGAGAGTATCACCACCAAATAGCAGGGAGTTAAAGTTGGAGTTGCTATAACTGCCTCCTTCAATGATGACGTTTAGTTCATCGTCATCTTTAAATAGTTTTAAAGGATAGGCGTTGAATATATTTTTCAATAAGGATGGGGACAAGGTATCGCCATAAAATGATTTATTCCAAATGAGACTTCCGGCCGAATCTAGTTTAGCAATGAAAGCTCCTCTTTCGTAGCTTTTTAGTCCTTTATTGTTAAAAGTCCAAGCGCTATCATAATTCGGCGGTATATATCCAGCAATAAAAGTATTGCCCAAAGAATCAACAATCATTTCGTAGAATCGATCATCTTGTTTGCTCCCAGCTGAACGGAACCATATTTGCTTTCCTTCAGGTGAGTATTTAGCAAGCCATATATCTGAACCGCCTAAACTTGAAGATTTGAGCGCATATCGGACATTGTTAATAGAATACGAGCCCAGGCTGTCTAATTCTAAATCAGGTCCTATTTCTCCGGCAACATAGACGTTTCCCCATTTATCTAACTCTAAGGAACAAGCACATTCTGCACTCGGGGTAAAGTCGTAATTGCCAAGGCCTCTCACCCATTGCCAACCTTCTTGGGCAACAACAGGTTGAACAACAATCGTGGTGAGTAGAATGAAAGTTAAAATAGTAGTTTTCATGTGGGACTTAATGCTGACGTAAATGTAACTATTTAAGTTGCTTACGTGAAGCAAACTATCTTACATCTTTTAATATGTCGACTTCTCCTCAATCACCCTAAGGCCAAAATAACCATCGCTAAATTTTATGGAGTATTGAGAAGTTCCATGAATGTTTGGGAAGTTGTAGTCGTATATTGTTCTTAGGTGCTGAGCTTCCTCGTACTGTCCATCGGCTAACTTGAAAATGTACTTTTCCTTGGATGGTTCGAATTTGATTATGGGATATGTTTCTATATAAGGCGAACCGTTGAATGCGAGGTTTAAAAGGAATAATAAAACAATGCTTGTTGGTGCAAAAGAGATGATATTGAAAATGATATACTCGTAAAAACTCATGGTGAATTTTTTACGGTACAATCGGATAGGTACAAAAAACCAAATTGCTACTGTAATCGCCAATAATTGGAATAAGCCAAAGTTTGAGATGTCTATTTTATGGATGTTCACCACGAAAAAAAGAATGGAACCGATAAAAGTAAATGCAGAGAAAAATGCAACAACACCCATGTTGTCCTCTTTTTCAGGAACCAATTTTGGCTTTAGAGGTGGAGGTTTCTTCTTTCTCCTTTCCAAATAACGTTGTCGATTGGGATTGGTCATAAATTCTTCATCAAATAACTATAGAGTTGGTGCATTGCTTCGGCGTCATCTTTATGAACGCTTTCGGTTGGCATGTGAACATCGTTTTCAGCAGCGCCAATAAAACACCAGTCAATAGGATAAGGTGACTTCTGAAGTGCATTGCCATCACTGCCGCCAGCACTTTCCACTTCTAACTGATAGTTAACACCTAAAGCTTTCGCAAGTTCAATGATCTTGTCGATGTAACTTTTTCTCGGTATTCCTGAATCGCGCATGGAGATAGCAACCCCATTACCATCTTTAACCCCATCGGTCACCCATGTGATGTCGGAAATCAACGATTGGCGAACGTGATACTTCTCGTAAAGGTATTTGGCTAAATAACCTACACTGCCTCCGCCAACTTCTTCCCAAGCAGAAAAAACGATGGCTCCGTTCTCCAATTTTTCTGCCACCTTCAGCGCGTTCCATATTCCCAAACGGTCATCTAAATAGCAATTTTGAATGTGTGTTTCGGTTTCTTTCCAATTGGGTTTATAGGTAAGCGTTGTTCCTCGGTCTATTTCTCTATCGAAAATAATTTTACTCTTAACCACTTTTCTCTCATCCACCTCTTCCTCAATTTCAAAATCAAGTTGTCCTTCAATTTTTCCTTTACTGTCTTCGCCAATTAAAATGGTTTTTGCTTTGGCCTGAGGTCCACCAATTTTAAGTAGCTCATTTTGATAACCAACTGAGTAGCCAACCGAATCCATGTGGGCATAGATGGCAGTTGTAGGCTTTCCAAAGATTAAGATCAAACAATCCTGAAAATCGTCACCGTAAACAAGCTCTGGCAAAACTTTCCAATTGCTCTTCTCGGTATTTACGTAATCGATTAAATAATCTCTTACTGCCATCTCGCTGCCCGATGGGGCGTGAATGGCACATAAGATTTGCAATAATTCTTTGTCTTTCGTATTCATATGATAAAAGTAAGGCTTTAACAAAAAAAAGCCCATTCCGTAATTAACGAAATGGGCTTTGATAAGTTCTATTTTTCTATGAGTTTAACATCACAGGCATCACAAGCATTAAAACTTGTTCGTTATCGTCGTTGCCTGTTGCAGGGGTGAGAATGCCCGCTCTATTTGGTGCTGACATTTCAATGTTTACTTCGTCAGTATCTAAGTTGCTCAGCATTTCAATGAGGAACCTTGAGTTGAAACCAATTTCCATGTCTTCTCCATTGAATGAGCACTTCAATCTTTCTTTTGCTTCGTTGTCGAAGTCTACATCTTCCGCAGAGATTTGCAATTCACTTCCGCTCATTTTCAACCTCACTTGGTGGGTTGTTTTGCTAGAGAAGATACTAACTCTTTTAATCGAGCTCAACAATGACATTCTTTCGATGGTCAATTTGTTTGGATTCTCTTTTGGAATTACCGCTTCGTAGTTCGGGTATTTACCGTCAATAAGTCTACAAATCAATTTTGTATCTTCAAAAGCAAAAGAAGCGTTGGTTTCGTTAAACTCCACTTTCACCTCTTCGTCCACCGAACTCAAAATGTTTTTCAACAGGTTGAGTGGCTTTTTCGGCATGATAAAGCTCGCTGTTTTAGAAGCCTTAGCATCGGTTCTTCTGTACTTTACCAACTTGTGTGCGTCGGTAGCAACAAACGTTAAATCTTCTTTTGAAAGTTGAAAAAACACACCTGACATTACTGGTCTTAAGTCATCGTTGCCGCTAGCAAAAATGGTTTTGTCAATGGCGTTAAACAGTAACTCTCCTGCTACAGCTAGATTCGTTGGAGATTCTACCTCAGGAGTTTTTGGAAACTCTCCGCCATCTTGACCAGGTAATTTATATTTACCATAATCCGACTTAATTTCGATTGACTTTTTCTCTAAATCAATGGTAAAAGTTAAAGGTTGGTCTGGTAAAGACTTTAGGGTGTCTAAAAGTAATTTTGCAGGAATAGCAATAATTCCTTCTTCCTTGCAGTCAACAGTTATTTTGGTAACCATGGTAGTCTCCAAATCGGAAGCGGTAACTTGAATTAGATTTTCGCTAATTTCAAATAGAAAGTGGTCTAAAATTGGAAGTGAATTGTTTCCATTTAAAACACCGCTAATGTTCTGCAACTGCTTGAGTAATGAGCTACTCGATACTAAAAATTTCATATCTGCTATTTTTTTCTATAGCAAACAAATTTATAGCTTTTGCGAAGGTGAAATTGAACTTTGTTGTATTTACTTTTCAACATTTGTTGATGACGCTAAGTCCTTCAAAGTAGGCACTAATTTGTCAAAAGTTAAATTTTGCACAACAGGGTAAACGGCAGAACCCAGGTTACTTGTGTAAATATACATTCGCTCAGGATGATAATCTACTACAACCCCATCAAGCTCTGAACCTTCTTGAACCGGCATGTTGTAGCTTTTTATGTCGTATGTCTTTCCGTCCATCATGGTCACCATTACTTTATGGCGTGGTAGGGCAGAGTAAATCGAGTCTAAAAGAGTGACAGGGCTTTTTTCGTCCATGTATTCGTAATAGACAGCAGAGAATTCCTTAAAGTAAGGAACTGCAATTTGAGATGGCAATTCCGATGTGCTATTATTATCTAGATTTGTTATCCTGAATTTTGCCAATTCATATTGTTCAATTTTGTAGGAAGCAGAAGTATCGCTGGTGTGATTTATTTGAATGCTTTTAATTTCCTTCGGATTACATTTCATGACTATTCGATCTTTCCAAAGTGTTTCGTCCAGAAAAAATCGAGTTCCTAGGAAACCTCGTTCCATAATTAGATGAGTAATGTATGGTTTTGACGATTTTTTTCCATCCTTTTCCAATAACATCTGTGTTCCCATGCGGCTGGTGGTAGGGTCTCCGATGTACCACGTTTTTTCTGGCTTGCTGTCTGTGGTATAAAATTCGACTTTAGTACCTCGTGTCGCTAAGGTTTTTATGGCATACTCCATTTCATCTTGAGCAACCACTCCGTTTACTTTAATGTCAATCAAGGTTTTTAAAATCAATTCAACTGCGTCTTTTCTCGCGGGGAAAGAGTTATTTACCATCCACTCCGAACCATTCGTTCTGGTCAGTAGTATTCTTTTTCCATCCGGTTTGCTCAAAAATATTTTACTAACGGCTGCAGTATCTTCAATTGCAAAGTCTTTATAGTCTTCTGTATTAGTTTTAGTAAAGCTGTTGTCTTCACTCAATAGAAAATAGGCTCCAATTCCTGCAAGAATAAGAACGATTAATCCAATGGTATTTTTCATCTAATTTCTGGTGTATTTCTTTTTTCGAATGGCATGTAAAATCAAACCAATGAGCACGGTAAGTAGAATTGGAACCAGCGTTGTAATGAGCTGGATTTGAATTCTATCTTCCTTAATTTTTTGCGTGTTCAACAATCGAATCTTAAAGCTTTTATTGTTAGACAAGATTAAACCACTTTCGTCTACCATGTAATTTATAGCGTTAATAAAAAATGCTTTATTGCCATAGATTTGTTTGGTATACTTGTCAAATCCTAGGGCAAAAAATTGATTGCTTTTTTCGTCAAATCGGTTTTTAATCAAGTCTCCGTCAGAGATAAAAAGCTGTTGGGTTGAATCGCTTTTCTCCTTAAATTTAATTTGCTTCGACTCGGTTATGTTTGGCGTTAATCGGTTTTTGTACACCGACTCAAACTCTCCTTCTACCAGTACTGCTAAGGGAATGTTCTTTTTATTGTACTGCTGTATAGGTGGTTCAAAGCTTAGCATGTTCAAGCTAACTCTTGTCGGTGCCTTTACAATTTTTGTCGTTTCTGAAGTTGATAGCAATACCGTTTTCTTTAAGTCACTTTTACCAACCAAGTCAATGCTGCTCATGAACTCTGCTTTTACTACATCTAGGTTTTTATTTATAGGGTGGTTGTTATCACTAGATAAAAACGGGAAGTAAGGCCATGGGAATAGTTCTGTTTTAACTTGGTTACCATAGGTTCCGTTCACTACCGGAATTGGTGCAGATCGCAAGTCCATCACCAAGTCTTTGTTAAATCTAACTCCATAATTAAAGAGCTGATCATCTAAATTTAAGTTTTTTGAGGTAGCTAAAATAGTGTTGTTGTTATATTCCGAATTAAGACTATCCATGTCGGCAAAAACTTGGTCAATCAACCAAATAATTTTCCCACCATACATTAAATATTGATCGATTATGAACTTGTCTTTTTCGTTAAAGGAAGAGTCTGGTTTTGCTATTACTATCGCGTCAAATCTTTTTAGAACCACAGCATTGGTGCTATCTTTATCCGTGTAAACTCGCTCTTGTAAACTATTTACATTCCCATTTAGAGCTACCCTTTCTACATTATAGTACTCCCGCAGTGAGCCCATAATATCGGCCGTTTCGTATTTGTTTAGTTCTCCATGCCCTTCTATGAATGCAATACTTTGTACAACAGGGGTGGATGCTTTTTTTATGCCAAAAGCCAACTCATATTCTAAACTTTCAATCGACTGGTTCAAAATCAACTCTGGCTGACCACCAAATTGACTTTTCAGCAGCTGAACTGCAATTTTTACATCGCCATAACTCACAATAGCGCCTGGCCAAACAATTTTTTGAGAAACTCCGTCCTCCCCTTTTATGTTTAAGTCCGTTGGTCGGAGCCCTTGTTTATAAAGGTTTCTATACGTGTCGTCTCGCTCTTTTTTGTCTGCTGCAGCGGATGGGTTTATGAATTCAAAATCCACTTTACCGTTAGAATAAGCCTGAAACTCTCCTAACATTTCTCTGGTTTCGTTTCGCAAACGTTTAAAGGAAGCTGGAAAATCTCCTTCTAAATAAACAGTGATATAAACATCGCTTTCTAAGCTTTCTATGAGTTGTTTGGTTGGCTCTGAAATGGAGTAGCGGTTCTCCGTCGTTAAGTCAAATCGCTTAAATACCACGGAGCTAATCACATTCACCAATAGCAATATGCCAAGGCCAATAAAAAATCCAATAATGTCTTTCGTTCTAGTCTTCCCCATTACCAATTTCTTGAACTTAGTTTTAACTTGGTTAGCATGAAAAAGAATGCAATCACCGAAAAGAAGTAAAGTGCATCTCTACTATCAATCACCCCTCTGCTCATGGAGCCATAGTGTTCATTGATGCCGAGTTTTTGAACCAATAAATCGAAGCTTCCAAATAGTGATAGGGAGCTAATAAAGTCGAAACCGATGTACGCGAAGAAGCTTAGAAATACCGCTATGATAAAAGAAATAACTTGATTGTCGGATAAAGAAGATGCAAATAAACCAATGGCTACAAAACCAGAAGCTAAGAATAACAACCCTAAGTAGGAGCCCCAAGTTCCTCCTTGGTCCAAATTACCTTCTGGTGCTCCAAGTTGATAAATAACGATGTAGTAAATTAGGGTTGGTACAAGTGAAAAAAGCACCAATAGAATTCCTGCCAAGTATTTGGAAGCAATAATTTGGAGGTCTGTTAGTGGTTTGGTTAAGAGTAACTCAATGGTTCCTGTCTTATTTTCGTCTGCAAATAAGCGCATAGTAACCGAAGGAATTAAAAACATAAACACCCAAGGAGCTAAGCTAAATAGCGGGCCTAAGGTAGCGTATTCGTTATCTAAAACATTGTAATCGCTAGGAAAAACCCACATGATAAGGCTCATGATTGTTAAAAACACAATGATGACAATGTAACCAATTAAGGACCCTAAAAACGACTGAATTTCTTTCTTTAACAGGCTGAACATATGCACTGAGGTTTGAGAGGCAAACTTACCAAAAAGGCTTGCTAAAAGGAAGTAACATAAAAATGGCTCTCGTTAAAAAATGTAAATAATTAAATGCTTAAAACCGTTACCTTTGGGCGTTAAAATTTTTGTTATGATGGTTCTCAAATTTGGCGGTACTTCAGTAGGTTCTGCCGATCGAATAAAAAAAGTAGCAACTCTAATCTCAGAAGGGGAATCCAAAGTGGTGGTGTTATCTGCCATGTCCGGTACTACAAATTCTTTGGTGCAAATAGCAAGTTACCTATTTGAGAAAAAGAATGATTTAGCAGCTCAATTGATAGAGGGTTTGCGAACGCAGTATTACGAAGTGGTGAAGGAACTTTTCGACAAAGAGGAATCTCACGAAAGAATGGACGAATTAATAAAGTCGCATTTTGATTTTTTACAAGGTTTTACACAAGATTCGTTTACCATTCACGAAGAAAAAGCAGTACTTGCTCAGGGAGAGCTTATTTCCACAGCATTGTTGCATTATTACTTGAAAGAAAAAGGCATTTCTTCTTGCTTATTGCCCGCTCTTCAATTTATGCGAATTGATAAAGATTTAGAACCTGACCACTATTATATAAAAGAAAATTTAAACCGTTTAATCCAAGAAAAACAAGGAGAGAAACTGTTTATTACGCAAGGTTTTATTTGCAGAAATGCCTACGGAGAAATTGATAATCTCAAAAGAGGAGGTTCTGATTATACGGCTTCTTTAGTGGGTGTGGCAGTGAATGCCAAGGAGGTTCAAATTTGGACAGACATAGACGGCATGCACAACAATGACCCTAGGGTAGTAGACCATACCAGCCCTATCAAGCAATTGTCATTTGATGAGGCAGCAGAGCTAGCGTATTTTGGTGCAAAAATTCTTCACCCCTCGAGTATTGTTCCTGCAAAGCATGCAAATATTCCGGTTCGCTTAAAGAGCACCTTGGCGCCGGATGCTTTGGGAACTTTAATTACGGAGAATTTAGAGGGAGGAGGAGTAAAAGCCATTGCAGCTAAAGATGGAATTAGTGCTATAAAAATAAACTCAGGCAGAATGCTTTTAGCATACGGCTTTTTGAGAAGGGTATTCGAAATATTCGAGCTCTACAAAACACCAATAGACATGATTACAACTTCGGAAGTGGCAGTTTCGGTTACCGTGGATGATGCAAGTCAGCTGGAAAGTATTCAAAAAGAATTGTTGAAGTACGGTGCGGTGGAGATAGATTATAACCAAACGATCATTTGCGTTGTCGGCGATTTTATTAAAAATGAAAAAGGAATTGCAGCAGATATTTTAGACAAACTTCGGGACATACCAATTCGCATGATTTCCTATGGTGGGAGCAATCATAACATCTCTTTTCTAATCAGCACTAGCGACAAAGAAAAAGCCTTGAAAAGTTTAAATCAGTTATTTTGATATGAGATATTTTACAAAAGAAAAAGTGGCTCAATTGTCGAATCATGCTACGCCATTTTATTACTACGATTTAAAATTGCTAGACAACACTTTAGATGCCATTAATAATGCCATTGAAGGGACAAATTTTAAAGTACATTATGCAATTAAAGCCAACGCCAATAATGAGGTTTTGGAGCGTATTAAGTTTAAAGGTTTTGGGATTGATTGTGTGAGCGGAAATGAAGTTCGAAAAGCAATTGAATTGGGCTTTTTAGCAAAGCATATTGCATTTGCAGGAGTTGGAAAGACCGATGAAGAGATTGGTTACGGGTTGGAGCAAGAAATTTTCACTTTCAATGTGGAATCCTTGGCAGAACTCAAAGTAATTAATGAATTGGCCAAAGAAAATCAGAAGAAAGCTGGAATTGCAATTCGCTTGAACCCTAATGTGAATGCTAAAACACACCACTACATTACAACGGGCTTAGAAGAAAATAAGTTTGGAATTAATGCATGGGAGTTACCCGAGTTATTCGATTTGTTGCCAACTCTTGAAAACATTCAATTAAAGGGAATTCATTTTCACATTGGCTCTCAAATAAACGATTTAACGGTATTCAAGAGCTTATGTAATCGGGTAAATGATTTCCAAACTCAGTTTAAAGATCATGGTATTGCGTTAGATCACATTAACGTTGGCGGAGGCCTAGGAGTCAATTACAACGAACCCGATCAAGATTCTATTCCTGACTTTAAAAGTTTTTTTAAAATATTTAAAGACTTTTTAAAGGTACAACCAAATCAAGAAGTTCATTTTGAGCTAGGAAGATCTGTTGTAGCGCAATGCGGTAACCTTATTTCAAAGGTGCTATTCATTAAAGAAGGCATTAAAACCAACTTCGTTATTATCGATGCTGGCATGACGGAGTTGATTCGACCCGCATTGTATCAATCTTTTCATAAAATAGAAAATTTAAGCGAGGCAGGGCAACCGAACTCCAAAAAGTACGATGTAGTAGGGCCCATATGTGAATCTTCGGATTGCTTTGGAAAGGCCATTGATTTACCCGAAACAAAGCGGGGAGATCTGATTGCCATTCGCACTACGGGCGCTTACGGAGAAGTAATGAGTTCCTCCTATAATCTTCGCGATAAAGCAAAAGCATACTACAGTCATTAAAATAAGGTATAAGAATATTATTTTCTGAACCGTTAATTTTGAAATAAACATTCCATTCATGTTCAAAAAGTCGATTTTCTTTTTCGTTTTGTTTCAGCAGTTTTTTTTGCAGGCGCAAGACACCATTCGAACCTATTATGCAGACGATGGCTTAACTCCTCGTGAGCGATTTGTAGATTTTACTCATTTGAAATTAGAAGTTGCATTTGTGCCGAAAAAGAAATTAGTTCGAGGCAAGGTTCAAGAAAAATTTACGGTACTGCGGAAAGGGCTAGATACTCTCTTTTTAGATGCAATAAAAATGGACTTTTCTGCAGTAAAATTAGATGGCAAATCTATTGACTATGTAAAATATGACAACGGAATCACTTTAAAATTTCCGGAGCAACTGCATTGGAACGAAGAGCATGAGATTGAAATAGAATACGAGGCAACTCCAAAAAAGGGTTTGTATTTTGTTGGTTGGGACGACCCCACTGGTAGAAGTCGCAAGCAAATTTGGACGCAAGGACAAGGCATCGATAATCGGCATTGGATACCGATGTACGACGATCGAAATGATCAGTTGATAACTGAGTTAATCGTAAATTTTGATGATAGATACAAGGTTCTTTCCAATGGTGAATTACTGCAGAAAAGTGAGCTGCCAGAACAAGATCAAACAAAGTGGCACTATAAAATAAGTCACCGTCACGCGCCGTATTTAATTATGTTGGGTATTGGCGATTATGGTGTAAAGTCAGATGTTTCCAACTCTGGAGTTCCGTTAAATTTCTATTATTACCCAGAGGAAGAAAACCAAATTGAGCCAACATATCGTTATTCCAAAGAGATGTTTGAATTTTTTGAAAATGAAATTGGCGTCCCATTCCCTTGGGAGACGTATTCTCAAATTCCAGTGCAAGATTTTATGTATGGAGCCATGGAAAATACAACAGCAACTATATTTGGAGATTTTTATTTGATAGATGAACGAGGTTTTTTAGATCGAAATTACGTTCGAGTAAATGCACACGAACTTGCACACCAGTGGTTTGGCGATATGATTACTGCACGTTCTGCAGCGCACCATTGGCTGCAAGAAAGTTTTGCCACGCATTACGACCTAATGTATCAGAAGGAGGCCTTTGGAGAGGATTACTACAATTGGGTAAGGAGAGATTATAACAACCAGTCCATAGAGGAGTCTAAGAATAATTTAAAGCCAATTGCACACAGCGAAGGAGGAACCGTTCGCCACTACCCGAAAGGGGCACACGTTTTACAAATGTTGAAGTATGTGGTTGGTCGGGAGCAATTTAATGCTGCAGTTAAATACTACCTCGAAAAACATGCATACGGAAATGTCGATTCGGATGATTTACTAACGGCCTTTCATGAAAAATTAGGCCTTAGTTTAAACTGGTTTTGGGAAGAGTGGGTGTATAAAGGAGATGAGCCACACTATTTGGTGGAGTTTAAAGCTAAAAAAGACCAGGCTCACTTTAATGTGGTACAAATTCAGGAGGAAGTTGCATTAAGTTCCACGTTTAAAATGCCGATTGTTTTTGAAGTTTTTTTTGAAGACGGGTCCAAAGAAAGTCGGAGAGTGATGGTAGAAAACGACACGACTCTAGTAGAAATTCCATTAAAAGGGAAGAAAGTGGAATACGTTTTATTTGACCCCAACAGTGAAGTGATGAAGCAAGTTACGTTCGAAAAATCAAAAGACATGCTCTTAGCTCAAGCTGAAAAAGCGGAACACATGATGGATCGATACGACGCACTGGTAGCATTGCGAGAAGAGAAATTTAAAAAGAAGGACGACTTCTTTTTTCAGCGTTTTGAGCAAGAATCTTTTCAAGGAATTAAGGCTTTAATTGTGGAAGAGCTTGCAGATGAAAAATCTAAAAGAAAGGAAGAGATACTACTAAAAGCATTGGTAGATGAAAATGCTGAGGTGAGAAAGGCAGGGCTGTATCGTATTTCTGAAATGACGCCAAGGCTAGAAGAGCAGGTTATAAAATGTTTAAATGATTCCTCTTATAAAGTAATTGAAACAGCTTTGGAAGTATTGTGTATTAACAACTTGGAAGGGGCCAATAAATATTTAGAGTTAACCAAAGGTAAAATAGGTGACAGGTCAAGAAACATTGAAATTACTTGGCTCAAGATTGCAGCAATCGTAAATAAAGATAGAGCACAAGCGGAGAAGTTGGTGGATTACACATCTTCTTCGTACGAATTTTTAACTCGAGGAAATGCCATGAAAGCGTTGCGAGATTTACAATATTTAAACGAAGATGCAATGAATAACTTGGTAGAAGCTAGGTTTCATTTTAATAGCAGGTTGAGACGCTCCGCAGCGGCAACATTGAATTATTTTGCAGGATTGGAGGCTTACAAAAGTCAGTTGGCCACCTTTATTAAACTGAAAAACTTAACGGATAAACAAAGAACAGATTTAGAAAAGTACCTTATTGACTAACTACAAATTTAGCGGTGGATTGATTTCCATTTTTGTCTGTTATTGTTACAAAGTAGAAACCTTTTGTTTTCTTAGCAAAAGGAATTGAAATTTCTTTGCCTATAACGTTAGATCGAGTTTGGATTAACTTTCCGGTAATGTCGAATAACTTTACTTCTAAAGGAGTGGCACTATTTAATTTGATTAGAATTTGGTTATTTGCATAGTACACCTTGTTTATTTGAACAGGCTGCTCTTTCACGCTAACGAAAAATTGCTCGCAATCTTCAGGAGATTTATTTGTATTCCTAGGGTATCTAGTAGTACCGCTAACACTAGCACAGGCAGAAAATAGGTTGTTTCCATTAATAATAAAATCCTTCGCTAGGGTATAGGTTCGGTCTTCATTGATTTGCATGGTTCGATTTGAACCGACTAATATGACGGTGTCAACCGAAATAGAATTCGCAGAACCATCTCCAATGGAGTAGTTCACAATGAACTCATCTCCGGCAATTAGCGTATTAGGGCCATTGTTTCTTATTCGAACTACTACGTCAAAGGTATCAACCGTATTGTAGGTGACTGCTGAGTTTGGAGACACAATAGAAATCACTTCGGCATCAATCTCTTGTCCGAATTGGGCGCTTACAGCATGCGAGAATATAAGTGCAAAAATTATAGAGTAAAATTTCATAATATGTTTATTTTTTGGTCAAGAACTTCAATGATATCACCTTTTCTTACTTTAAGACGCTTTCTAGTGTCGATTTGTCCGTTGCACGAAACTTGTTCATCCTCCACTAGGGCTTTCGCCATTCCACCGGTCTCAGCGATTCCCGTTAATTTCAACAATTTGATGAGTTCTATGTATTCTTGAGATAATTCAAAGTCCATGCTACAAATTTAAAGAAAGCATTGGTTTGGGATATGCTACTTTGAGCTTTGTTTCGTTAATTTGAATCCTATGAAATTTGTATTTCTTTTTCTTTTCGGATTTGCATCCATTTCAACTTTTGCTCAGAGTTGCGCTATTGAAAATACCAGCTTTAAGTATGGAGAAAGAATAGACTATACCATTTATTATCATTTAGCAGGAGTTTGGGTAGGAGCAGGTGAAGTGTTTTTTAAGGTAGATTCCATGAACCTAAAAGGGCAAGATTTTTATCATTTTAATAGTGAAGGCAAAACTTTCAAGAAGTATGACTGGGTATACAAGGTAAGAGATCAGTATGAAACGTATATGAATGTTGCTACCATGAAACCGCTTCGATTTAAGCGATCCGTGAACGAAGGAGGAACCCATATCAGGGAGGATTATGTTTTTAATTACAAAGAAGAGAAGGCGTATACGTTGCGCCAAATGGAAGAAGACGAGCCTTACGTAAAAGATACCGTGCAATTAGACGATTGTAGTTACGACGTGATGAGTATGATTTACGTCGCTCGAAATTTAGATTATTCTAACTTGAAAAAAGGAGACAAACTCCCCATCAAAATTTTTCTTGACAACGAATCGCACGATAGTTATATT
>Ga0307983_1000217_pt1 | contig 30610 bp, 52 predicted proteins | sample OrgLakmetagen991_FD_201845 | JGI IMG/M metagenome (GOLD analysis project Ga0307983, IMG submission 201845) | Saline water microbial communities from Organic Lake, Antarctica - #991 | ecosystem: Environmental > Aquatic > Non-marine Saline and Alkaline > Saline | place: Antarctica: Organic Lake...
ACACAACGCAGCGTCCTGGAGTCGCTGGTGTCCCACGGGAAGTGGCACTTGATGTGTGGTTGGGTTTGGGACAACCACTACGGAACCAGACGGATCATGGACCAACTGGTGAGCAAAGGGCTCGCGATCGCGACGAAGGCGAAACCGTACAGGGACTCGTCGGTCACCTCGTCGATTTACAAACCAACGCCGGAAGGCATTCGAGTCGCAAAAGAAAAAAAACAAAAGCCGCGCCCTGAAACTGCCCGAGACGAGCCTGTATAGATGGGGAGGCAGTTCCTCCCCGGCGACCGCAACCGCCACGAATCCAATTACGGGAAATCAGAATGAACCATGGAACCGAATTCACAGTGTGGGCAATCGTCCCAGACGTCGACGCCAGCCTCGTTTGCGCCAAGCTGAACGTCGAGTGCGAAATCAACAGCGGGGACTTCACCTACAGCCACGAGGGGCTGGTGACGGTCTTCACTGCTCCTTGCTCGCTCGATGATTCCTGCTGTCGAATCGCCAAGGCTTTTTTGAACGGATTCCGGTCCGGTCTGGTCTCGCAACTGCGAACCAGCCAAGTCGCTTAATCACCATCACCCACTTTCAAAGAGAGTACCAAAATGCACAACGACATCATCACCCGCGAAGCCCTGGTTAAGCGACTCATCGAGGACTCGCCCCACGAGATCGCGAAAGACCTGGGGCTTTGCTACACCGGCGACATGAACCCGTACGACCACGACGGGACGTTCTACTCGACTGCCGACTGGGCGGACCACGACTACGCCGAGTGCCTCCGACTGTACCGGGGCGACGGTTCCCTGTTCGTTGAGCGTGGCGTGATCCATCGACCGAAATACCTTACCGGCTGTTTCGACTCGGCTGGTCTCGCTATCGACGTCGACGAAGACGGCAAGCGGATCGCATCGGCATGGCGTAGCGAATCCTTCCCCGTGACCGACGAAGTCGAGATCGAATGCGTGCTCGGCCACTGGGGCAGCGGGGGCGATGTGGACAACTATCCCGGCGAAGAGGACGACACCAAGTGCCGTGACTTCGAGTGCGATGTCTGCTGCGATTGCGATGCCGAGTATTACGAGGACTGCGACTGCAACTGCGACTGCGAGGAGAGCGCCCACGAGTGTCTCGAAGAGACCGTCTGGAAAGAGTGCGTCGCGTTTCTGATCAACCTTTCAATTAACGCCAAAGACAATTCCAGAGTTTAGCGCCCCGAAGCGGCTGGTCATCAGCCCAACTAAGTAGGGCGGGAACTTCCCCGCCGAAAAAATTCGTCTTCAACAAGGATTCAAAATGACTTCCGCCACATTCACCAACGAGCTAGTGACGACCGGGTACGGACCACGGCGAGTCTTGTTGGTCGACCTTCCGTCTAAGCCGCGATTCGAGAACGGAGGATACAACAACTGGGTCGCGGGTAGTCTCCGCAATGTCACCGTCACCGGGAAGATCCCGAAGAACTTCGAGACCACCGAATACAGCAGCCTCTCTTGCATGGGATGGGTCAGCGCTCGGTTCAGCGATGGAAGCGAGACCCCGATCTTCCTGCATCGCAATTCGACGTCGACCACTGAGTTCAGCGTCGCTGGCTGAACAAGAATTCAAAAAAGTTTCGGGATTCAGCGCCCCGAAGTCGCCTGAGTCCCGCCTGTATAAGTAGGCGGGCAACTTAGCCCGAAACTTCCGTCTCATTCTTCAACGAGGAAAACATCCATGTCCCGCAAACTCACTCTCATCCAAGCTATCAGCGAAACGCTGCAACGAATCGAAAACCTTGAATCGCGACCAGACGGCGACGCAAGCGGGGCTCACGACGAGTTGGACAATCTTCAGTCGCTCTTGCCGTCCGGTTCCGGCATCGACTCCGGCACGACGAGTCGACGCCTCAGTACATCGTCATGAGCATGGGCTATCACCACATGACGGAGCACGGTTACTACTGCGGATGGACGTCGTGGAAACTGATCGTCACGCCCCCGTTCGGCGGCATCGACCTTGACCTGGAACTCGTTAGCAACGATGCGGACTTCGAATCGGTCGACGAGGAGACCGGCGAGACTTACGACGGAAGCGAATTCGACATCGAGTCTACCGACGAGTACCTCGGTGAACTGTACCGCCACGCTCTCGGCGAAACGGTCGTCCACGATTACGACCACGAGAGCAAGCGAGTCTTTTACCGTCGCGAAGTTCGCGAAACCGCCTGAAACAATTTCACCGCCCACCGCAACGGGCGGATCACTTACGCAAACCGGGAGAACCACCAAGTGGATCAGACCCAAGAAACCGTCATGTTCGCCATCCTGTCGGAGATCGACAAGGCGATTGATGCCAACACTTCCACCAGCGACGAGAGTGATCACTTGATCGAAATCCGTCAGTTGGTTCACGCGGCGAGGTGCGTCATGGTCGGCAACCCGGTGAGGGACCGATAATGAATAAATGGCGATACGTCCAGTACGAAGACGACGGCGTCGAGGGGTACCAATGCCTGCACTGCAAAGGCAACGTCTCGACTCGCGACATGTTTCGCCATCACGAGGAATCGGCATGGAAGTTCTGCCCGCATTGCGGGACGGGGATGAACGGATTCCACGAGTGTCGCGAGCATTATGTTCCACGGTGGGTCTACGACCGATGGGGCAACAACTACCCGGATGAGGTTGACAAGAACATCCGGTCAATTTACCAAACGCCACGGTCGCGATTGCGATACATCGTCGAGTCCCGAATCCATTGGTTTGGCGAAGATCCTGGACCGTGGGCGTGCTCTTTCGACTACGGCGAAATGTGGGACGTTGGACGAGACAACTACCGAGTCGTTATTGGCTTTGTCAACACAGAACGATCCTTGCAAAGTGGTCGCCGCGTCGGCGGGATTGTCACCGAATACCGAATCCGAACACAAGAGAACAAATGAACGAACAACAAATTGCAATCCTGGTCCGAGACGCGATGTGAAACTTTGCAAACATTCGCTCGGACGCCGAGCGGTACGTCAGCGAGACTCGACCTTTCCTGGAAGGGAAGAGCAAGACCGAGAAAATTCGTCAGGTCGAGGAGAGGGTCGCGATGGCCCAGAAGATTTATTACCTGTCCGGCGAGATCGCCGCGTTAGTCTCCGCCAAGCTGGAGGAGCCCGATAGCGATGAGGAATAAAAACAAGCTGATCACCAGGGTACTCGCAGTCGCCAAGGAATTCGTTCGCGCCGACGACGAACACTACTTCCTGTTCGAGCGTCGACCGGGTGGCAGCGGCGCCGCCGAGTCGCGAGCGAAGTGCGAACAGATCCACGAAGAACTGATCGAACTGATCGACGCCATCGTCGAGCAGTACGGGGCGGCTGGAATCGACGTCGTTCGCGACGCCGCAAATAAATGCACCGACTCGCCGGTCATTCGTGACACGGTCCTGCACGCGGTCCGGGTTAGCCAGCGGCGATTCCTGAATCGCGAAGCGAGCGATGCGGAACCGACGCTTCCGGATTACCTGGAAAAGATCCCAAGTTACCAGCGGTTCCACCGGGGCGACCAAGCACAGAACAAACCTCAATCAAGAAAGGGCAACTAATGCCAAGGAAACTGAAAGTCTGGAACGGACTGTGTATCAATCGGAAGTCAATCAAGGATGACCCGAGATGGACCGTGGTTGCGTTCAATCAAACGCCGTCAATGTACGTTTGCGCGTACTCTCGTGCCGACGCTAGGCGAGTTGTCGGAGAGTATTTCGCCAGAATCCCGAGCGAGTCGGAAGCAAAGAACTCCTGGTCTGGTTGCTGGGGAAGAAAAATGGACGGGATCGAACCCGAACGTGGTCTCTGGATTCAATTCGACCAAAGCGAGACGCCTGTCAGGGTGGTTTGACGTGTTTTTCTTGTTTTCTTGCGCCCCGAACCGCCGGAAACACCGCCTGTATAGATAGCCGGGCAACTTCGCCCGAAACCGAAACAACTTTCTTCAAAGAGGAAAAACATCATGGGACGCTCCGTTTCTTACCCTTCCGACTGCTCCGCCGTCTGCTTCCGTTCGTTCGAGTGCGAAGGCGAATTCGACGCCGAATTTGAATTGGAATACTTCGTCGACTGGATCAAAGAGTCCGCGACCGCCAAGTTCCCGTCGCTCTGCGAATGCGACAAGTGGCTCGGTCGCGAAGACCACGCGATCCTCGAAAACGATCACGCCTGCGTCGGCGTCAGCGAATACTGCGGTCTTGTCGCGATCTGGCTCAAAGCCAAAGACGAGTACCCGAACGACCACCCGGAACTGTCGCGTTCGTGGACAGATCGAGTATCGGACACCTTCCATGGGCTGTTCGCTGAGTACCGAAAGCTCGGTCACATAAGCAACGGCGAAGGCGTCTTCGAGAAGATCGTCGTCTAGTCCGCCATTCAGCACCGCCATACCACCATCAACCGAAAGACGCCATGAACACCACCGAAAAGAAACTGCAAGCACCCCTGGTCCACATGAACGGGACCGGCGAAGACACGCTCCTGGAAGACATTTCCAACGCCTACGCCGCCATCTCCGACGCGATGGACGCACTGAGGAAGGCAGCACCCGACGGTCGCGACTACTACCCGCTCGAAACGGGAAGCCTCAAGCGTGCCGAAGACGAACACCTCGCCCGCTCGCTCACCTTGCTGAACGTCAAGAACGAACTGGAAGCACTCGCTCTTGCGATCCAAGACGGCGAGACCGAAGCGGTCGCCGAAGTCCAGTCGTAATCGACAAAACCACCAACCACCTTTCAACGAGAGAACAACCATGGAATCCAAATACATCGACCTCCGGCTCGCCATCGGCGAATTGGTTATCGCCGGTCATGAAGTCCGGCTCGAAACCCACGACGCGCCGTCTGGCAATCGGACGTGGCTCTTCGATGACACCGCCCACGAGAACCTGTACTGCTTCCGCGACGGAACCGGTTGGAAAGTCAAACGCGAAGTGATCCAAGACTGGATCGATTCCGCAAAAGTTTCAAATTAACGCGCCCCGAGTCGCCCAAAACTCCGCCTGTCTTAATAGCCGGGACACTTATCCCGCAGGAGACCGCAACCTCCTTCAACGCGAAGCCTCGCCAGTGGCACGACAACTGGCACGGGAGAACACTCTTATGACCTATTCACGAACCATCTCATTCGTCGACGCCGCCCGCAACCGCGTCAAGGTTACCGCTAAAATTGGCGACAATGGTCGTTTTTCGATGACTGGCGAGCACGGCAACAACGGCGGACAAATCGTCAAGTTGATCAAGCCAGCCAGCGACGACCAGCGAGAACTGGTCCGCCTGTGGGACGAATGGCACCTCAACGACATGCACGCAGGGACGCCGTCGCAGGAAGCCTTGCTTAAAGCACACGGTGTGACCGGTTACTCAGAGGGCGCCAAATTCCTATCTGACCGCTGCATGTTCTGCGTGACCGACGCACCCGACGAAGTCAAGCGTCGGCACAACGTGGACAACGGCTGGTACGAAAACGCCTACGCTTACGGCACGGCATGGCTGTCGGTCGAGTTGCCAGAGGACTTCGAGGATGAACTCGATGAACTGCTCGGCGAGATCGAGGACGCTTCAAGCGACGAGCCGTTGACCGAGGAGTCGGTCGACTGGGACAAGGTCGAGGAAGCATTCCCGGACAGCGACGACGCGAACAAGGCGGTCGCTCTCTGCCTGATGCTCGAAGCCAGCGAACGAGCGTTGCTCGAAGACACCGAGGTCGATGATGACCGCGTCACGGTCGAGGGCAACACCTACCTGTGCGGAACCGACAACGAGATGGACGAGCGATGGGACGAGTCCTTGGACAACTACCTCGACGAATGCGTCCTGTCCGAACTCGATGGCGTCGCCGCCCAGTATTTCGATCGCGATGCCTGGAAGAAAGACGCTCGGCACGACGGTCGCGCTCACTCACTGAACCATCACGATGGTGACGAAGAATCGATCTGCCTTGATGGCGAGTGGTTCTTCGCTTACCGCCAGTAAACCGAAAGGGAATCAAGCTATGAACAGCGAACACAAATTTGAACCAGGGCAAACGGTCTCTACGCCGGGAGCCCTGGAGGAACTCACTCGGGCTGGCGTTCGGCCCATCGAGATTTACGAGCGGCATCTCCGCTTGGAGCAGGGTTCACTCTGCGACGAAGATCACGAGGAAAACAAGAAAGCCATTGAGAACGAGAACCGAATTTTCTCTGCGTTCAAACTTTCGACTGGCGCTGAAATCTACGTGATCACCGAGTGGGACCGGTCGGTCACGACCATCCTAAAACCAAGCGAATACTGAGCGTCACTGCCAGCAGTCACAGGTCGCCCAGCAGTGCGGCTCAGTGGCCGCCTAAGCCGACTCGCCCACGGGTGCGTCAAGAATGTCGCAGGTTGACTAAATGGCGTTAGGCGGCGTCCTGGGGCTTCGTCTGGAGCTAGCTGAAGGCGGATCAGGAAAACCTAAAAACTTTCAGCGCCCCCATCTGCTCGGAATCGAGCCTGTATTGTTGGCGGGCGACTTTTCCCGCCATCCGAAACCACGAATCGAAAGAGAGACCATGCCTTACGCACTAGAATTCATGTCCGCCCAGGACGACCTCGCCGAAGAGATCCAAGTTTCCGAGTCACGCGACTACCTCTCGGCAATGTACTCGGCGCTCGATCCCGAGACTGAGGCGGGATACGACGACTACGTCGATCCGAACGAGTGCATTTACCCTCAGCCGCTCCCGACGCGCTGGGCGAAAGACGACGACACGGTCGACGACGCACCTTTTTGATCCAGACCCGACACCCGACGAACCAATTCAATCCCCGCTTTCAACGAGAGCAAAAACATGCCATTCAGCAAAACACTCGACCGACTCGCGAAGACCGATGATCGCTATCACAGCTACGAGTTTCGCGGCGACGACGAAGAGACCAATCACGCCCTGTACCTCAACTCGGGGTGGTCGGCGGCGAGCGACCCCGGCAACGTCCACTTCGGCTCGGGTCGGACCGTCAAAGAGTGTCGGGAAGCTGAACCGCTCGTGAAACAAAGGAATTGGAATCAATTCCCGGCTTTTCCTTTTTTTCGCGCCCCGAAACCGCCAGAACCCCGCCTGTATAGATAGAAGGGCAAGGAGCCCAACCCGAAGAAAACTTCTTCTTCGGTCCGCCGAAACTTCTTTCAACGAGAGAAACATGTTCGATTTCAAATTCTTCTTCTACCAGTTCCTTTACCTCCTCGACGACATGTGCTGGGTGGACCCCAACAACGCCTAATCGCGGCGAGACTTTTCGCCCCTGATCACAACCAATTTCACTTCCAACGGGAGAACCTTCATGACAATCAAACGCAACCCGGCTTCGATGAGCAAAGCCGACGAAAAGAAACTCTACCGCGAGTTCATCCTCGCGACGCCAGAGTCCAGCTACCTTCGGACCGTCCTCAACGACAGCCGCGAGTTCGTCTTCGGTAACATCGACAACGACATCGCTTGGCCCGTCTGGAAACGCTCGCGACAGATCGACCGGGACATCGCAAAATCCAAGAAAGAACTGACGGCACTCAAAACATCCGCCCGCGAAGCAAAGGAAGAACTGCTTCGCATTCAACGCGAAGCGAGAGAGGCTCGCCGCGAACACGACGCCGTGCTTCGGACAACCGAACACTTCCTCGACTCGATCGCCGAAGAGACGCGATCGATCGCCCGCAAACTTCACATGCCCAAGAAGGACAACCGATGAAGACCTACGACCTTGAATACTTTTCGACTGGCTTTTCGACCCGGTTCGTTCCCGTCACCGACGCTGGGCGAGACGCCTGGAACACGATAGCGGACGAACACGGCGTCGCGGCGGTCCTGAACCATCACGCGCCTTCGGTCCTCCGTCAGCTTCGCAGGGCGGGCTACTCCGTCGGCAAAGCCAAGCCGGTGACCGACGACGAACTCAACGACATCCTGGACGAACTCGAAACCCTGGAGGAAACGAAATGACGAACTTTTCGAAAACGATGAATTGCGACAAACGAAGTGACGTAATCCCCGGTGGAATTCGCGCCCCCAAAGTCGCCCAACCCCGCCTGTATAAGTAGAGGCGGAGGGTTTTCCGCCCGACACGACCGACTTTTTCCGCCTTCAATGAGGGACTTCAATGAACACTACCACTTGCCCAAAATGCTCCGGCGCCGGATCGATCGACGCCTTCTCCCGACTCGAAGACGGCAAGTGCTTTCGATGCGGCGGATCGGGTCGAGTGCCCGTGGCTTTCTCATCCGCGTTGAATAGCATCAGCGACCGCGACGTGATCGCCAAGGTGTACTGGATGATCACGGTCGGAAGCGACGTCATCGAAGCCTTGCCACTGGAGAAACTGGACCTGATCCAAGACTTCGCCAGCGAACACGACATGAAGTTCGGCGAGTGCGACTTCGTCTTCGGGCTGTGGCTCGAAAAGTTCGCTCCCGCCCGCGAAGCCAAGGTCAAGGCGATGTACGACGCCATGCCCAAACCTTTCTGATCCAAGCGGGTCGCCCCTCCTGAGTTCCCGGTATTCGTCCGGGCGTGTAGGGCGGGGCGGTAAGCAGCGACGCAAACTCGCCCGCTCGGGTCTTTGCCACTAACCACCACCAGCCAAAGAGAGAGAACGATGACAACCAAAGCTAACAACTGGGCACTCCCCACCGGGCTCAGCAAGGACGGCAAGATCGCCTCGCTGACGATCAGGCTGTTCTGCTTGGACCACGACCTCGATAGCAGCGAGCCGGTCTTCTATAACCCGAAGGGTGACAGCCGGTTCGAGTACGGTGAGAACTCCCTGTTGGTCGTCATGCACGAACTGACGGACGCCAACCGAGCGCTGTCGATGGACGGCGCATACGAGCAAAACGGCGGCGACTACTCGCTCTACGAGGGTCTCCGCGAAGCACTCGAATCCGAGGGTCTCTGCCTGGAGCAGTGCACCCGGTACTACTCGGCGGTCTATGCCGTTTAATGCGGGTCCGTCTCGCTCTTTCCTCCTCCCGTTCCACCGAAAGAAAAGCATGAGATCTGCATTCAAAGGGTCCGACTCCGGTATCGAATTCCAGCACTGTTCCGGCTACGACGAAGACCACGATTATGTCTGCTACGATTGCAATCTGGTCAAAAAGGGTGTCGTTGCCAGCGAACTCGGCGACAAGAACGCTTGGATCGCGAACGCGCTGGAAGCGATGGACCACCTTCGAAGCCACATCGGGAACGGCGACGTCGTCCCGAACCGCCTCGTTGGCGATCTCCAGGAAGACGTCAAACGCAGGATGTTTGTCCATCAGTCGCTAATGAGTCCGACTCGCCGTTTCGATGGATCTCACTCCAGCGAGCGAGAGAATGCGTTCCACAAAGAGTGGTGGATGGAAAACGAGTCGCGGTTCGGTAAGTCGATCTCGACGCTGCTCTTTAATTCATGGGGAATCACCTCACCGACGACGAGAGAAGTCGCGATCGTCGCTAGCTTGATTACATGGCTCGGCACAAACGTCGGGTTTTGCTTTGTCGAACGAGCACTGAAGCGATGCGGTTACAAAATCATCAAAGACACTACAACCAGCAAGGAAACAATATGAATTTACGTTTTGAATTATCGAAGAAACAACGAACAGCAATGCACGACGGAGAACCGCTTCGGATTGCGATCCCGCGAATGCCCGACCCCTGGGGAGGCAATGACTACAAGCAAATTATCATCGACACACTCGGTTTGCACGGACTGCCCAAAGGGTCCGTCGGGGTCGGTTCGGTGTTTTGTTCGCTACTGAATCGTGGCGGTGGCGGCGAGCGTTCGCTGCAAAGCTACATGGGAGAGATCGTCGACGTCCAGCGATTGACTAACGTGCCGTGTTACCCGGTCGACGTCATTATCGTTGAGATCAACGGCAAGGGCGCACCAACGCGATGGCCCGGCGGTCCGGTAGTTTTTGAGGAGGACGAGAATTGAAAACCGAACCGTGGAAGTGTGACCTGACGACATCATCCGAGGTCATGCAAGCACTCGCCGCCGGTCTTCATGTCATCTGCCAATGCACTAAGCGGGAACCGATGATGACGTCGCCGATGCACGTCGTGAGGTGTCAGGGCAATCGAGTCCTGGTTCGCCACTGGTCGGACTTCTGGATTGTCGTTGGTGACCCTTCGTTCCGGCTGGTGACGTTCACGCCGCTGCCCAAGCCGACGTTCCGAGAGTGGGCTGAAGCGAATAGCATTGAGGTTCCGCACGCGGGCGTGAACCGCCCCGCCGGGGACTCATGGGGAATCGCCGGAGAGATGGGGCACCTCGTCCGTCGGTACAGGCGAGAGGTCGGCGAGCCATGAAAGTCAGATACACAACCCGCCCGCCCAAGTCCGCCCGAAAAGGTCTCGCGGCGTGGGTCTATTTTAGCCACCGACGGGCCGGAGTGCCGATTGATTCGCTCCGCTATGTCGCACGCGACAGGGAATGGGTCTGCGTGTACCAAGATGGCGTCACGATCGACTCGAAAGATTTATTCGAGTCATCTGCCAGGGAAAGCGCGAAGTCGATCTACAGGGCTTCTGGGTTGCGTTGAATGTGCGTCAGTTGCGGTCGTACGATCAATCATATATGCCAAATCCAATCAACTACCGCTATAGCCGAGAGTCGCTTTGACGCAACTATCCGAGCCCGTTGAGCGTGTGAAACGAAGTCAAAAACGAGCAAGGGGGTGGAGGAGGAAGAAGTATCAATCTCGATCGCACTGTGATTGCCATTGGTGCGGGGTCAAGCTAACGATCGAGGAGTCAACGGTTGACCACGTCGAACCGCTTGGATGCGGCGGTGCTGATGAAGTCTCAAACATGGTCATTTCCTGCGCTCACTGCAATCAGGTCCGGAACTACGTTCAGACCGCGATCGTTACCGATTCGCCAAAGCTGAGATGGGATATCGCGATTTTGGTCGAGAGGTGGGTAGCAAGGTTCATTGGCCGGGATATCTGGATATGCTCACAGATCCCGACGCTTATCGCGATGGGATGGATCATCGCAGAGGATTGAACATGCTCACGAATTCATGTTTAGTCGCTGGATAACATCCGGAGACTGCTAGGTAAAAAACACACTGATGAATTTCACACCGAAAGAAGAATTTATATTGACGTCACTCCAAAGCCTGATTGAGTTCTTTGCGGAAGCCGATCTTTACGCCAGCTGTTCGCAAATCAGGATTTCAAATGACCGAATAGAGAATCACGTCACAACCGACTGGGGCGACGACAAAACATTGATGAAAATCGGACTCACTCCTATTCGCCCGGTCATGATACTGACCATTCCCTCAAACTGTATCCCAACGAGAAACAGCGTTGAGTTTTTCGTGTTGTGCGAAGAGGGAATGATTTCCGTTAAGGAAATCCAGCTTGCCGAAAAACAGGAAGATCTAATCCCGTCACAGGAGGAGATTGCGCGTCGGTGCGAGATCGTGAGAAAGAACCGAAAGTTCTCGCCAGACAGCCGCATGCCGCTATCTGCTCGGTTTTAAGGTAGTGGCGTTGACGGGCCTGGGATACGAGAGTGCTCACCGGTTGCGACATAGAGAAGCGACCGGCAAGCCTCTTGCTTGGCTAAGCGGAGTCAGTTTGGCAAGAGTTGCTTTACTGGAGTCTTTGGATTCTTTTCCGTTCGTAGTACTCGAACTTCGCGCGGTGCCCGACGTGCCACGCATCGCATCGATCGCAGTAGTACGAGTGCAGCCCTTTGTTTCTTTCAGACTTGCCTTTGCTGTCATTGAGTATCTTAATTGCGGGTATGTCTTTGTTTGCTTCCTCTTGAGTGTGAAAGCATCGCTTCCTGCATTGATGGGATCGTCGCTTGCGTCGCTGGTCGCGAGTCATTGTTTTCTCCCGTGGGTGGTGAAGATCTGGTTGCGGTCGGATCGGTAAAGGTCATCTGGGGATGTCCAGGGGCGACTCCCCTGGAACGAACATCCTGGTTGCGTCATCGATGGTCAGGCATTTCGGACCGTGTCCCTGGAATTCGAGTTGTTGCTTCCTTGCGAACATCTCGCCGATCGTCGCGAACGACTCGATCGGGATTCCGTACATGCCCCAAAAGGATTCAGGCGACTCCTCTACCCGAGCAAGTTTCTCGCGAATCACTTCCATCGTCTCGTGAGTCGTCAGGTAGTGCGTCGGGTACTTACGAGCCTTGAGCCTTGAGTGCAGTTCCTGTAATGATTCAATGCTGATTTTCGCCATTACTCCAGTGCCTTTCGTAAATACGGGTCAATCCAGTCTTGCTGTAACAGCCAGCGAACGTAACTGACTGGCAGGTCTTCGATCAATTCACCGGAATGCTTGCCGAAGCTGATCGTCTTCGGAATCCTCGCTAGTTCACTCTCGTCCCACAGCGAGTCGAGCGTAGAGACCCCCAGTTCGTCCACAATTGCGTCCAAGACAAACGCGAGTAGTTTGACGTCCTCGCCAGCCCCGTGGATTCCTGACAGCATCTCGCGGGTCTCGGCGGTCATTCCTCGCAGTTCGTAGATGATCGCGCCCAGCTTGTGGCAACCGAAGTCAGGCCAGATTGATCTGGCTAGCGAGAGCGTGCAGATCCGTTTCACCGGCGGGCTCCCCATCGCCTCCCAGTCGAAGTCGACGTTGTGGGCGATCCAGTAGTCAGCGGTCCTCGGGAAAGCCGGTGCCATGTTCGACGGCTCGATCCCATCACCTTCTAGGTCGCACGGCAGTATCCCGTGGACCAACGCCGCACCCGGTTCGATCGGGCGGCGCGGCTTGAATAGCCGTAAGTGAACTTCTCCGATGGGTCCGAAGTCCCAGTCTGCCCAGGCGACTTCGATCGGCTCGGCGTCGTCTTTAGTGTTCGTTTCAGTGTCAATTAGGATGGCGTTCATCGGACAGTGTTTTCCTTTTCGGCTTCCGGGAATGCTTTTGATTTTGCGTTGCGAAGTGCGACGATCAGACGGTCGACGTCCTCGGCAGAGTTGATGTAAATGAGATCAGGGATGGATTCTTCGTTCGCTTGATTCAAGCAAATCGAATCCGAGTCGGTGATGACATAGATGTCGGTGTCATTCGACTCTGGGTTAATGAACCGGTTGGTGTAGATCACTCGCCCGCCTCCTTGATCATCTTGAGTCCCTTGTCTGTAAGACGAACGTCCGACCACGGATAGTGGTCGGGTGTGATTTCAATGCAGACGCTATCGGATAACTCTTGCATGCAATTGGCGATGCCTTGGTTTTCCGTCGCTTCAAAGATTGAGAACCGTTTGATTTGATGAAGGCATTTCAGCACTTCGATGTGGTCATCACTGAATGCAATCTGATGAAACGGTCGCAGCTTAGCGAAGAACACTCGATGGCCGTCGTTTGATTTTGGGTGTTCATTTTGCTTTGGCATTAGTGCTCTCTTTACTTAGTTGGTTGCGAATACGAGTCGCCCGGCTGTTGGTGAAGTAGCATCGCCGAGCAGGGATGCGGTATTTAATCCGACGGGTGTAGCGTTTTGACAGCATGGCTATCCCGTCCTTGATTTCCCGGACTGTAAAGAATGGACCCGGACCCCAACCATCAACATGGACTTCGCTTCCGATGACCTTGTCGGGGTGGTCAGTGATAAAGATTCGTTCCTTTGGCATGGATTCGCTTAGTAGTCGTTGCGGTTGGCGATTTGCCGATTCAGATCATCGATCTGCTTGGTCAGCCCTTCGACCGTGGCTTCCATGTCTTTGATTCGCTCGCTGATGATCAGGTCAGGGAACGCCTCAGCGATTTGACGCCGCAGCTTGACGCCGCCGGTCTCGAAGATCGTTCCGTGCCAGTAGCTCGCCCACGCTTCGCCAGCGTCGTGCCCGCCTAGGCTGCGACGGCTTCCTCCATTCTCGTCGCCGAATAACGCCATGGCGGCATCCTCGTCGCCATTGAGCACCCGTTCGAGAAACTTCTCGGCGCGGCAAGCCGCTTTGTCGGAAATGAACTGCGACGCCCGCTCTTCCAACTCGTCATGCTCGTCGTCAATGATCTCATTGATCAGCGAATTGATCGCCTTGAGGTTTCGGTCGCTGACGAATTTCTTAGCGGCGGCTTCGTCTTCGTCGGAGTGGCTGTATTCGTGAACGTCAGAGATATAAGTCATCACTTGCCTTTGATTGAGTATTTAGTAGGTCACTTCACAAGGCGGCGACAGCAGTGATTGCTGTCGCGAAAATTCCAAGAAACGCTACTATTCGCATTCTTCGATCGCGGTCCACAAGTCACCGAGTTGAGTGTTCTTGTATTTCTGAAGCATCTTCTCGGCGGCGAGAGCCATGCGACCGCTGAGTTCGCCACGCTTTGCCAGTGAGTGGCCGAAGTGAACGTCGCATCCGGCGAAGCCGATCCCGTCTTCCGATTGTGCTCCGTCGCATCGAGCCGACAGGAATCGCAGAGCGTCGAGGATAGCCGACTTTTTCTCCACCGAAACGCTGACGCCAGAGCCTTCCTTTTCCGGCGTGTAAATTTCCAGAACCAGATCATCGACCTCCTCGATCGTCAGGTCAGAGATGCCAGCGTCGATCGCTTGGTCGATCACGTTCTGCTTCTTAACGATCGTTGCCGCCATGACCGCATCGAGCGAACCGTCGACGACGATGTGCTGACACAGAACCGAGTTGGTTTGCCCAATCCGGTCGCAGCGATCTTCCGCTTGGGTGACGTTGCCCGGAACCCAGTCGAGTTCCGCAAACACAACGCGGCTTTCCATTCGCCGGTGTTTCGGTCCTTCGAGCACGAGACGCCAGCGGACTTCAGTTCCGATTTGTTGGATTTCCAAGCGTCCCAGAACTCGCTGGTCGCTTCGCCAGTTCGTAGGTTGCGATCACCGTTCCGGGTGGTGACTCGCTTCGGCTCGGACCAGTCGGTGAGTTCGGAGATGGAGAGTGTTTTTGTCGTGCTCATGATTTCCCCGTTGTTGTCTGTTTCGGCGTCGCCCGGTTGCGGTCGGGCGGGGAGAAAAGGTCTCCCCATTAGTACAGGCGGAGTTTCGGTCGGTCTGGGGCGCGAAACCCCACATTTTCTTCTCTGATTTTCATAATTCTCCCTCGCGGCGCGCACCACCCCCATGTACGGTCATGTTTTCCGGATTTCAGAAAACACAGCCGAGCGGAGCGGGGCGAACGCCAGGGATCGAGGATGGATTGTGTCCCAGCGTATGTTGGCGACTGGGGGCTGGTTTCCGACTTGAATCACCGCTTTCGCAGCATGACCGACTCAGTTGCAGGGCGGCAGGGCTGAGTTTTGATTGTCGTCGAATCCAAGGATTGTGAGTCCACAGGTCATCGCTACCGGTTAAGTGACTTCCCCGATAGCTACACCGCCGTTCTGTCACCGGCACTGTTTTCGTCTTCAGCAACACGCAGCCGTTGGGGTCACGATCAAAATGATCAACCCGGTCTTGGCCCGATACCCTGCCGTCGATTTAGACTCCTCGATATTACCGTTTCGACTTTGAGGAATTCCAATCCTCAGAAGCCGTTGATCCGTTGCGGAGGATCATTTGTGTTTTCAGTGGCAAACCACCCCAAAAGTGATTGCCGATTGAAGCCATCTGGAGTAAGATAGAGTCATCGGGTCGTTTCTTTCATGGCGACCCGGCGGGGGTCGATTGAGTAAGTAGAGTTCCTCTTGGCCCCCAACCCCGTTGGCTGCTAACCAACAAAGACTCAAGGGCATCCGTCACTTAGGTGATGGGTGCCCTTATCTTTTGCGCTGGCATCGCATCTGTCAAACCAAGTTGCCTTGATTTTGACCAACTTGTTCAAAAAAGTGTGGTCGTCATCGTCTCCTTCACGCTTTGTTTGTTGCATGAGCGAGCATCGGGTTTATTTTTGCATTATCGGAACGGGCGTAAAACCCCCGAATTCATTCGTGGGGATATAATCTCGCCATACTGTGTTGACTTAGGTAATTCAATCAGGTACATTGCGTTCATCACACAAGTCCTCGCTAATGCGTCCCCCGCTGGTATCAATTCTGACGACTCTGTTCGTCCGGCTTGTGTGATAGCCAGCGGGGGACTCCAGCGAATTCAATATGAAAATCCAAAAAGCATTCAAGTTCAAGTTGCGACCGAGCAAAACCCACGAAGCAGCCTTGTTAAAAATGGTTGGTTCTTGTCGTTTCGTCTGGAACAAGTTGTTGGCGATCCAGAATGCTCGATTAAAGCGTGGCCAGCGAGTGATGCACTGGGTTGAAATGGCGAATTTGCTGCCTCTAATGAAACGGATGTGGCCTTGGTTGTCTACTGATCCGTATTCACAAAACCTACAAGCAGTTTGCCGACGCCTCTACGATGCTTGGCAGCGGTGTTTTAAGAAGCTGGGAAAACGACCACGATTTAAGCGGCGAGACCAAGTTAGTTCGGCGAGATTCCCAACTGCCCTACTGATCGAGAACAACTACATCAAAATCCCTAAGATCGGCACGATGCGGTTCTTCAAGTCACGAGAAATAGAAGGAAAGATCAAGAACGTAACGGTCAAGAAAGAGCCGACTGGCTGGTTTGTCTCGATTCAAACGGAACAAATAGTCGATCAACCAATTCACATATCGACGAGCGAGATCGGCATAGACGTCGGTATTACGCGATTCGCCACATTTAGCGACGGCTCTTACGTTGAGCCCGTCAACGCATTCCGGTCCCAGCGAGATCGGTTAGCCAAAGCACAGCGGCTTTTAAGTCGTAAAGTTCGTTTCTCCAACAACTGGAAGAAGCAAAAGAAAATCGTCAGCCGTATCCACAGCAAGATCGCGAACATTCGCAAAGACTTTCTTCATAAGTCTTCGACTGACATTGCCAACAGCCACGGCACTGTCTACGTCGAAGACTTGAAAGTCTCGAACATGTCGAGATCCGCTAAGGGTACGGTTGAAGAGCCAGGGAGGAATGTCGCAGCCAAGTCTGGGATGAATCGCGGGATTTTAGACCAGGGATGGGGAATGTTCCGTGAGATGCTGGCATTTAAGTTGGCATGGCGTGGTGGTCGGCTTGTAGCCGTTCCGCCACAATACACTTCGCAAACGTGCTGCAATTGCGGTCACGTAGCAAAAGAGAATCGTACCAGCCAATCTAAGTTCGAGTGTGTCCGATGTGGGTATACGGAGAACGCAGATCACGTCGGTGCGATCAATGTTTTAAGGGCCGGGCAGGCCCTTTGTGGAGCTGAGGCATTAGCCTTGGCGTAGAAGCAAGAATCCCCCGGCTTTATCCGTGGGGAGTGTCAATTGCAAACACAAACTGGGCAGGAGAATTGAGTGTTTACTGACTACGAAACGCAACCGGGAGTCCACGGCAGGAATTACACGCAAGCTGAGATTGAGAGATTTGAGTCTTGCATGACGGATGTGCTCGTCGACGGGGAGCCAATAACGGTTCGGCTCGATCGTCGCGGACGACGTGCGGTCGGCAAGAGAATCCAGTGGAAGGAGAACATTAAACAGAGACGATGGAACACAGGCGTCATGGTCAGCGAGAACCCGATTGAAATCAAATCGGTTGGTCGATTCGTTGGTTAATCGCTAGATCGTGACCTCCTGGACCCTGAGTCTGCTTTTGTCTCCAGCAAGAAACTCAAGGAATTTGGCGTGACCAAGCAAGTCGATGCGGACCCAAACTTAGTACAGTTTTGCCAGACGGATCGACAGCGAGAGGCGGTACAGTCGCTCATCGAAGTTGGGAGCAAGCGTGGGGCAGCCAGGAAGATGGGAGTCGTCTACGGGGCGTTTTGCGGCATCCTTAAACGCGTAAAGATGAACGCGAGTAAGCGAGGGTACAGTCCCAATCACGGGTGGCACGACCCGGTTCCCGACACGCACTACGCGAAGGGGATCAGCCAGCTTCGAGACGCAGACGGGAACGTCAAGCTGACGTGGATCAAAAGTCAGGCAGACCAGGAGCGTCTGATGCAGATGGCCCGCGAAATGTCGATGGCGGTCTGCTCTGAGTACGAGCCGTTGGCCCCGATGAAGCCGCCAAAGTCAACGACGACCGGGCAGTGTGTGTGCTACGTCTTGGCTGACTTGCACATCGGATTGCTCGCCGACGTCGACGAGACCAACGACGAGGACTGGGATTGCCGGATCGCGGTGGATCGTTACACGACCCGCTTCGACGTGCTTCTCGCGAGATCTCCGCCGACGGAGCATTGCATTATTGCCAATCTCGGCGACCTGCTCCACGCCGACGACGAGACGAACCGCACGCGAAAGTCCGGAAATGCGTTGGACTGCGACACCCGGCACTGGCGGACGGTCCGGATTGCATCACGTTTCATGCGGCATGTGATCGACCGCGCGAGGGAAAAACATAAGAACGTCCACGTCGTGAACTGCAAGGGAAACCATGACAGCGAGACCGCTGACCTGCTCGGACTGAACTTGGAAACAGCATACGAAAGGGAGAAGCGAGTCACGATCGACAACGCTCCCGGATCGTTTCATTTCCACCAGTTTGGAAAGACGATGCTGGGGTTCCACCACGGCGACAAGTGCAAGCCCGCCGATCTCGGCGCTGTGATGATGGACCGCGTTCCGGAGGAGACGGGGAAGTGCCGTCACCGGTATTGGCTCACCGGTCACATCCATCACGAAACGAAAAAGGAATACGGCTGGTACACCCACGAATCGTTCCGCGCCCCAGTAGCGAAGGATGCTTATCACGCGAGCCACGGCTACACAGGTGGTCGCGACTTGATCGCGATTATCTACGACGAAGAAAACGGTGAATACGACAGGAACCGCGAGGTGGTCTTATGAACATCGTCATTATGGGAAAGCGGTTCTCGCTCGAATACACGAATCAAATGCCGGACGCCGATACAGACGGATTGTGTGACTCCCCCACAACTATTGGTAAGAAAATCAAGGTCCGCCGATCGCTCGAAGATCTCCGTCGGCTAGAGATCGAAATCCATGAGATGACACACGCGGCGGATTGGTATAAAGACGAGGAGTGGATCGATCAGTTCGCGAAAGACATTTCCGCTGCGTTGTGGCGGATCGGATACCGGCTAACCAAAGGGTAGTTAAATTGAACAAGATAGAAAAGATCACCGGACGGCTGGCAATGTGGGCAGTGGCATGGGTAGTCGCTTCGGTCTGGTTGATTTATGACGCCGTCGTGGATTCAAGAGCGAACATAGAGAACGACCCAAGTTCGATGGCGTGGGTCGGTTTCTTGCCGTTCCTGTTCCCGATTTTCTTTATTCAGTCCGGCGTATTCATCTGGCCGATTGCTGGGGTTGTCGAGTCGGTCTTGTTCTTCCGACGATGGTCCGACAAGCAAGACGAACTGTTGGAATCGGAACATGAGACGGTAGAGTAGCCGGACACCATTCACGTTGACCCTTCCGACTCAGCGGACGTGACGCGACGAGGTCGGCGGGGCATCTGTCGGCACCACAGGGCGAGGCTCTTGTCTCCCGTTCGCCCGCCCTGGGTGCTGACTCAACCCGGAGAGCTACCATCGCATCATTTAATCGAGTCGTCCTTCTCGGCAATCTTACCCGAGACGTGGAATTGAAATACCTTCCGTCGGGAACCGCCGTCGCCGATATCTCGCTGGCAGTGAACAGCAAGCGAAAGCAGAACGAAGAGTGGGTTGACCAAGTCGACTTTTTCGACGTGACGCTATTCGCCAGGACCGCCGAGATTGCTAGCGAGTACCTATCCAAAGGCAGTCCAGCATTGATCGAAGGCAGGTTGAAGCAGGAAACATGGGAAAAAGACGGGCAGAAGCGATCGAAAGTGAAAGTGGTCGGCGAGAGACTGCAACTCCTTGGGAGCCGGGCCGATTCCCAGCAATCAGGCAGTCAGGAGACCAACACCAACGCCCGTCAACTACAGGACTCCACTGACAATGACGGGATTCCGTTTTAAGCAACGGTTGCAGGTGGATTGGATTGATGCCAGAATGGCACTCAGCTAGACAAGTCGTCTTACTTCGGGCATGTCTGGCTAGCCTCGCTTGATTTTGAGGTGATCGTTGTTAACCCGTGGCATCACTTCGTTGCGGAGTCTCGCGAGGCGTTTTCCTTAATCACGAACCGGCGCATCCACTTGGTTGTGCCGGTTTTTTTATGAAGAGAGACGATCCAGGCAGACCGAAGATCAGGAAAGTCCAGCCGAACAGAGTGGCTCAGACATGGGTCGTACAGTACCACCGTGGCAAGTGCTATGTTGGCCCCCCCTGAAAGAAAAGGCAAATTAATTCCACTTGCGTTCACGGAAATAGACAATCCAAGGGTTGACTAATCCAAAAAAAGCCCTAGTGTTACCCTTGTTCTTACCGCAGCAGGAGGAAGGAAAAAATGGAATCAAGCAAGAAAGAAGACAGGAAACTTGACCCGGACTTTTTTCGGGTCAGTGAAGTCGCAAAAAAGCTAGGTCTTTCGACCAAGCGGGTCCGCGAAATGTGCCGTAGCGGCGAGTTCGACGTGATCGACGTCGGCAGCGGGCAAACGCACTATCAATCGCTGAGAATCTCAGCGGAATCCTATCGCCAGTGGTGCGAGTCTCGGCGGATCAACCGGGACGACGAGGTCGTCAACGCCCGCGTCATTCAAGAGGAAGAGTTCGTCTGAACTCGACCAAATCTTTAATCGTCTGCTCGGACAGGATATGACAACGAGCAGGCGCGTGCGTGGCGGGAGCCGCAACAACTGACACGCGAACCCCGACGACACAGGGGTCTCTTTTTTTAACTTTTGCCGCAACGAAAGGAATAACGGGAATGCACATTGAGATTGAAGCCGAGTTTGAGGGTCTGTTGCCCAAACAGTCCAAGGAAAACAACGATGGGTTACGGAACCTGATCAAAGCAGATGGGAAGATCCTTTACCCCGTCGTCGTGTGGGAGACGTCTGAGGGGCGGAACATCCTTTTGGATGGTCACCGGCGACACGACATCGCGAAGGAACTGGGGTTCGAACTGCCAGTCAAGACGATGAAGTTCGCCAGTCGTGACGACGCGATCGCTTGGGCGATCGAGCATCAGAAGACACGCCGGAACATGACCGAGGAGCAGATTCGTGAGTGTGAGGAGGAGGCGATCAAGCGACGAGGTCGGCGGTACAACGAACAAAAAAAAGAGCGAGGCGGCAACCAAGCCGCCAAACGGGGGGCGAAGGGTCAGATTGACCCTTTGGTCGCTTCGGCCACTGCGGGACCAGTGTCTGGGGCCGAATCGACCGCCGATCGCATCGCGAAGGAGGAGGGGGTTTCCCCGAAAACGGTCAAGCGAGACGCTGCCCGGATGGAGATGCACGACGCGATCGAGGAAAACGATCCGGAGACAGCCAAGGATGTTCTCAGGCTTCCGCAAAGCGAGGTCGATAAGATCCGCAAGGATACGAAAAGCGTCCCAGCCGAAGAGAAACCGGCGGTGGTCGCGGAGAAGGTGAAGGGCAAGGTCGCGAAGGAAAGAGACAAGCCGGTCGTTATCGAGGGCGCGTGCAAGGAGTTGTGCGAGTTGGTCCAGTCCGGGCAAGTCAGCGAGGACGTCGCGAAGAATCTCGTCGAGAAGTATCCGGGCCAAGTGGCTCAGGCGAAGATCGTCTCGCAGGGTGCGGCGAAGGTTAAGTCGGCGTCAGCCAAGCCACGGGAAGAGGCCAAGAAAAAGGAACCGCCAAAGGTCACCGAGAAGCAGGTTTTGGCTTTCTTCCAGGACGCCGACGAAGACACTAAGCGACGGATCGCAACGAAGATTTTCGGATCGTCAGAAGCGGACGGTCGTAACGAAATCCTTCGCATGTTCACGCGGACGATGAGCGAGACGGAAAAGTTCAAGCTGATCGACTGGGCGCGTGAGCAGAGCACGAATCTTGAGTCGGAGATGACCGCCAAGGAAGTCAGCGTGATTTCGACGCGGGCGAAAGTCTCGGTCAACCAAAAGCACCGGGTCGCGTTGGTCAAGAAATTGCTCGACAACCCGAGTCCGCCGTTGGTCACGGCGATGAAAAAGTGGTCGCACGAACAGTTCGTCGGGAAGTCGGCTTTGTTCACACCGCCGACTCCGGAGGAGGTCAAGGAATACGCGGAGTCGTTGGACCCGAAGAAATATCCGAACGCGAAGAGCCAAAAACGGATCGACAAGTTTTTCGATTACTACGAAGGACGGGGCTGGACGTTCGGTGACCCGCCTAAGCCGATGAGCGAGTGGAAGGCTCACTATCGCAAGAGTCTGGGGTGGCAGGCCGAGGAGGAATCGGAATTCGAGAAAACGGTTTCTTCCGAGCCTACTGGCGTGGAGCTTACTGAAAGGGCAAGAAAGTCGAACGAAGAGTACGTCGCCAAGTACGGGGAAACTCCACTGGTTCGAAGCAGGCGACTGAGAGCCGAAGCAGAAGCCAAGAAAGCCGAAGCGACGGGGGCGAAATAGACCATGCCCACCTTGAACGGAGGCAACAAGCCAGACAAGGGCGATGCGATGTCGTCGCCCGAAAGCGAACACGCGATCTGTGGGTGCATCGTCCATGACCCGGCTGTGATCGAATACACTCGCAGTCGGATCGAAGAGTCAGACTTCTTCACGGAGGAGTGCCGAACCCTCTACACGCATCTCGTTAATCTACATGATGCCGGAAAGCCGGTGTCTGATATTTCGCTGGTTCGGAGTCATCTGCGGTCGGCTGGAGTTTGGGACGCGATTGGTGGTGCGGTGCGTCTCGCGCATTGCGGTTCTGCGGGAATCCAGACGCACGTCGAGCATTACTGCGACGAAATTCTCCGGACGTCTCGCATTCGGTCTCTGCTGTCAGTCCTCGCCGATGCGACTGGTAGATGCAAGGACGTTGGCAATGAGATAGCAAAGCCAGACGAGATCGCTGAGTGGATCGACGCCCGGATCGCAAGCCTGGAGATCGTTGAGAAGCCGAGTCATATCGTCGACGCCGCCACGGTCGGCGCGAAAATCATGGGCGACTTGTTAATGGAAGAGATCAATGGAGAGGTTAGTTGTCCGATGATTTCGACCGGAGTCGATCCGATCGATCTTTACTATTCCGGCGTCATGGCGCCGAATTACATTGCAATCGCGGCGTTGCCAGGGGGAGGAAAATCGGCGATCGCAAAGCAGATCGCGAATCACATGTCGCAGGACGGCAGGAGGGTGCTGTTTGTCAGCCTCGAAATGTCGGCTGACGAGGTCTGCCATCGGATCTGGGCTGAGCGGTGCGGCATCAACGGTCGCGCAATCGCCAAGAACAAAATGAGCAACGAAGAAAAGTTACGCCTGGACAGTGCCATTCGAGCCGTTGATGACGAGAAGTTCCTGATCAGCACACCGACGGGCAAAGACGCGAGGTTCTCTCGGATCGCAGCGACGGCGAGGCTAATGGCGTCTACGCAAGGGTTGGATGCGATTTTCATCGACTACATCCAATTGCTCGAAGAGGAGTACCGTGGGCAAAAGGCTTACGACAAAGTCACCGACGCGTCTCGCCGGATCAAACAACTGGCGAGAGAACTCAACATTCCGATTTTCGTCCTGTCTCAATTCAACAGCGAGGGTGAGTCGGCTGATCATGGATCAGGTCCGAAAGTGTCGAACATGCGGGACTCCCGCGCGATGGGGCAAGACGCCGATACGATTTGGTTCCTGGTTCCGACGAAGCCGGACTCTACTGACATTGACTTGTTTGTCAAGAAATCTCGCGGCGATGTTAAGCAGAAATTCGAGATGCATCTTGATGGTCCTCACACCAGATTGGTTCCAAGGATTTGCGACTATTGATTTTTTTAGCGACACAGGCCGCAAGGAAATCCGCCAATGAGTAGTGGCGAACTATCCGACACCAACCCAGAGAGAAAAATGATCACAACGAGCCAAGCCATCGAAGCCGTCGCCAACGCCAGTCAAGTTAATGAAGCGGTCGAGCAAGCGAAATGGGAACTGCAAGACACCAAGTCCCCGGACTACTCCTACCACGACGATTATTCTCGCATATCCGCGACGATGGTGAAGTCATTCGTCCGGAGCCGAAAAAAGTACGCGTGGGTCTATGTCCACGAAAAGATGGAGGGTAAGAAGCCAAACAAAGCGATGGACGCCGGTTCCGTCGTTCACGCGGTCTTGTTGGAGCGTAAGCCGTTGAAGGAGGTGGTTCTTGAGTACCCTGCTTCATGCCTGAAGTCGAACGGGGCGAGGAACCCGAAGCCGATCGCTCAGTTTGAAGCGGATCACCCGGACTTTGAGTACTTTCTGAAAGCCGACGAGATCGACGATTGCCGGGGCATTCTTTCTGAGTTGGAGAAGCACCCGACCTATCGTTTTCTTCAGCACGAAAAGTGCATGAGAGAGCAATCGTTTTTCTTTGAACACAAGGCGACCTTGTTGCCGTGCCGGAGCCAGCTTGACTTTGTGATCGTTGGCAACGGAATCGCTTACATCTTTGACCTGAAAAACACGGTCAATTGGCATCCGGAAGAGTTCTCGCATTACCTCGGAGGGACTCGTCGCGGAAGCCAACTCGGCGCGATCCAAGCGTGTCATTACTCGCACGGGATCGAGCGGATTTACGAATGCCCGGTCGAGATGCGATTCGTTTGTGTCTCGCCCGAAAAGCCATACGAGATCCGGGTCAACCGGCTCAGCGAGGACTCGAAGGATGTCGCCGAGAAGTTTTACGAGCAGAAGATGGCAGACTTATCCAAGTGCTATGAAACGGGCGACTGGACTGACCCCGGCGAGATGGAAGACAACGAAGTCACGCTGTCGCCTTGGGACTTGCGATAGTCTTAGGGGATCACTCACAAAAAACACAAACAGAGACAAGATTAAATGGCACACTCAGCACCAAGATTAAACGTCCGCAACGAACTTTCGAAAGACCTTTCAAGGGAACTGATCACAAATATGTTGCCAGAGCGGTTCCGACCGCATATCGGCAAGTTCATCAGTCGCGCGTCGCTCACTATCGCGACGTCTAAGAATAAAGACAAACTGATGCGATGCACTTCGGCATCGATCGTTCAGGCGGTGTGTCAGGCGGCTGAGTACGGATTCGCAATCGATGATAAGTTCTGTTATGCAATCCCTTACGGGGACGTATGCACGGCAATGTTTGACTATAAGGCGATCATTGCCGTGGCTCGTCGTCATAATCAAATTGCAGACGCCAGGGCGGCGGAGATTCGCGAAAACGACAAGTGGACCATGCGAGACGAAGATGGCAGGCAGCGATATGTCTACGAGAAATGTTGCAGGGGCGATCGCGGTCCGGTCGAGGGTGCATACTGTGTGATCACGCTACCGAATGGGATTACGAGAGTGGAGCACATGACGGCGGAAGATCTGGTGGCAATCAGGGCATCAAGTAAGTCTCCTGATTCTCCCGCATGGAGAAATTACCCTGACCAGATGCACTGCAAAGCAGTTCTCAAGCGAGCGTTGAAGACCGTGCAGGACGATCCAGTTTTGTCTTCCCTTATCGAGTACGACAACCAGCTTTACGACATGGACAAGATCATCGACTCGCCATCGACTCAAGTCCGCAGCCTTGATGACTTGGGTAAAGAGATCATGGGTGATTCCGGAAGGATCGAGAGCCATTCCGATCCGGTTAATGAGGTTGGTATGTCAGCGGAGGAAGTGGCTGAAGTCTACCGCCGCGAGGCGGAAGAGTCGGCAGAAAACAGCCGTTAGGCTTGACGCTGCTTTTGACTGCGTTCTTATGTATAAAAAGTCATCCGCACCGCAGCGGAAATAAACGGGATTGTCTATGAAACTGGGAACGAGCACATTCCGAAATGTCGTCAATTACCTTTCAGGTTTTGGTGGCTCGGAATCACCTATTCTGTTTTCGCCTTTGAATGACGGTCTCGTCATGGCTTCGGTCAACGGCGAAGACAGTTTTGGGCAATACCTTTTCTCTCCGGATGATCGGCTGGAGTATCGGTTCGCGGTTCGGATTGAAACTCTAAAGCGAATCGCGTCGGTCGTGACCGGCGAGACAATGAAGTATCGACTCGGCAGTCAAGCACTCTTTGAGTGCGATGGTGCTCAGTGGTGGGTTCCGGTTTGTGACCCGAGCAGCATTGAGACGCGACCGGAGATTGAACCCGAGGGTCACATAGAATGGGGCGGCGATTTCTGCCAGTGGCTCGGTCTAATGAAACACTCGACACAGCCGTCGGATGACAGCGGGTGTCTGGATTGCGTCTACATCGACGTCAACTGCCATCGCGATGAGATACTGGATTCAGGCGAGGCTGTAGGAAAGGCATTCAGACAGGGCAGGAGGACGATGGTCAGTACCGACCGACGAACGATGTCGGTTTATCAAGAATCCATTGACGAGTATGATTTTGTCGGTCGAGTGTTGATCGAACGTAGGCACATCCCAGCGATCATTAATACATGCGAAAGCGGCGCGAGAGTCTCGATCAGGATCGGATTGAATCACTTCTCGGTTGAGTGCGGTAGAAGGACATCGGTGTTTGGTAGGAGGCGAGGAATTTACCCAAAAGCATGGCGAGACGCATTTAAGTCAGCGACGAGTAGTCAGGTAGTCGGTTCTATCGAAGCCAGTAGGTTTTTGCTGGGTTCTGCTGTCCGTCAAGTTAGCGTTGTTGACGATGCCATTTCGATGACGCAGGTCGACAGCGGGGTCGTGATGAAGTGCGCACGCGGCGAAAGCAAATCAAACGTTGAGCTAGAAGCGAAGGTTCGTGGTGATTTTGGTCCAGTTATTCTTCGCGAAGAGTATTTGAGCCGGATCGCATCGACTTGGCCGACAGATGACGTTTTTATTGAATACAGGGGAATCGGTCCCATATCAGTTCGAACACCCCGGAAGCGAAATTTCATTGCTATTTTCCAACCAATCTCGGAGCGTGTTGAAAATGCCGATCAGCCCAGTTGATTTGTGGCAAGCCGAGTTCGATCTCCCAGACGCGGTGAACCTGCATGAATACATCAAGGAGTACAATTCAGACGAAGGCTTCGAGCCAGCGAATCAGTGTCAGCCAACAGAATGCCCGGCGGGCGGCATGGAGAAAGCTGAGATCATTCGCCAGAGGCTGATGAGATGTGAAGAGCTATGGCATGACGATGATCCAAAAGTCGAAAGCCCGCAAACTGCGTACGGTCGGCTAGTTGAGTGTTTTGAATGAACGCCGCACTTCTCCCGCTTCGCATATTCAACAACACTCAAAGGACAATCAAGATGGAAAACCAAACCAATCCCGAAGCACCAACCAATCGCGAAGTCGGCGAGCAAGTGATTGTTAACGTGCGGACAATAAGCGACGAACGCCTTGCCGAGCTGGCAGTGCGGGTTAGGCCAGCGATTCGCGTCAACAAGGAGTTGTGGATCATCGAAGAAGTCGACCCAAGGAGCATCGCGTTTTCGTGGAATCCCGATCCGAAGTGGAAGTGCGGACGGGTCACGGTCGCGGACACAATCGAGACGTTGCACACGTTCGCGTTCCACAGGTTTTTCAAGCCGACTATCGCGGAAGTGTTGGCATACGTCACCGACGATCACCTTCGCGACGGCGTGTATTGTTTCGAGACGGATCTGATTACGCACGACAACTGGCAGGAGACACTGAGTCCATGCCAGCAGTATCACTGTGCAACGACGACGCTCTACCGGGCGTCACGGTAACGCTTTGATTCATCGGTTCGCCGAAAGAAAACTATGACCACAGAAAAAACTCAACCGGCGAATCCGATGCAATCAATTGTTATGGCGTCAGCGTTGCCGGAACCGTACTACGATCAGGACGGAATCACGATTTACCATTGCGATGCAATGGCGGGCCAATCGTTGCCAGACTTCGATGCAGTGGTGACAGATCCACCGTATGGGATCGTTGGCAAGTTTGGGTCATCGGATTTGTACGGAACGCGAAACATGCAGTTCGCATTCGATCAACCGGAAGGCGTCATGGAACACGTTGCGGCAATCGTTGACGTGATGGCGTCGAAGGCGAAAGCGTTGCACCTGTTTTGCGATCCAGATCACTACGGGAACATCGCCAAGCAAGTGCGTCAGCACGGCTACACGGTGAAACCGTGGGCACGGGTCAAGAAGTGTCCACCGCCACCGATGCCGGGCAACTGGTGGCCGTCAGCGTTCGAGTTGGCAATGTATGCGTACAAGCCCGGCGCGTGGTTCGGTGACGACAGCGGCAAGCGAAAGAACGTTTACGTTTGCGACGGATACCGGCACGGAATCAGGAAGCACGAAAAGGTTGACCACCCAACGCAGAAGTGGTTGCCGATGATTGAGTACATTGTGAACACGATCGTCCCAGAGGGCGGATTGTGCGTCGATCCATTTATGGGTAGCGGTACAACGCTCGTTGCGGCGAAAATTACGGGACGCCGAGCCATAGGGTTCGACATTGAGGAAAAGTATTGCGAGATAGCGGCGAACAGGTTATCGCAAGGCGTGCTGTTCTGATCGCCATAACGCCTTGACATCAACTGCGACGGACAGTTGATTTTCCATTTTCATAAGACATGCAAGCCGTCGTCAGTTGCATGTCATTGTTACCGGGCTTTTGCGATATGGATGCCGAACAAATCAAATACGCGATGGACAACCGATCGTCGTTGCCACCGGAAGAACTCACCGCAACGATGCTTCGTGAGGCCGGTTGCTTGGAGCGTGTTTGCGTCCTGCCTTCGGATTTCAAGGAACGCATGAGTTATCTGGCGAACGTGTTGGTGCAGAGTATCAGCACTCAAAACGTCAATGACGACCGATTGCGTTCAACGGTTGGGGAACTGTCGCAAGCGTTGTGCTACATGATGAATTCCGCCTCGTGGCGGGAAGGCGAATTGCACGATTTCGATTCGCTTGAATTACAGGAAAAGCTGGGACGTTTCGTTAAGTCCCGGTAACGCTGAAATTAACCTGCAAATTCTTAACCGAAAGACGTTAAAGGCCAAGCCGCATGATTGACCAAAAAGTGAACGCGAACCAAGAACCTGATTTGTCAGGTTCAATTTTTTGTTGTCAGGTCGACCACCCACCGTTGACGTTTGGTTCCTTGTTCGCAGGCATCGGCGGTATAGACTTAGGATTTGAGCGAGCCGGTTTACAATGCAAATGGCAAGTGGAGATTGACGACTATGCTAGACGAGTGCTCGCCAAACATTGGCCCGACGTTCACCGCCACGACGACGTTCGCACATGGCCGAACGAACACGCCGAAAGCGTTGACATCATCGTCGGCGGATTCCCGTGCCAAGACATCAGCTACGCAGGCAAAGGTGCCGGGCTCGCCGGAGAGCGAAGCGGACTGTTTTACGAAGTCGCTCGCATCGTTAGCGAAATGGGACCAAGATTCGTTGTCTTGGAAAACGTCGCAGCGTTGCTTACTCGAGGGATGGGAGACGTTCTCGGAACGCTGGCCTCGCTCGGGTATCATGCTGAGTGGCATTGCATACCGTCTGGCTACTTTGGCACCCATTTCCGGCGTGACAGAGTGTTTATCGTCGCCAGTCGTTCCTTCGCCCGTCGCTTGCGACGGGAAGGGTTCAGGTCGCGTTCGCGAAGAACGTGGAGCGAACAACAATTTGCGAGACTGGTGGAACGTGAAGTATCGGTTTGTGTACCCGCCGGTTCGATGCAGCGAGTATCTGATGGGGTTCCCCGAAGGGTGGACCGACTTAGAGGACTCGGCAACGCCGTAGTTCCGCAAGTAGCCGAATGGATCGGGCGGCAACTTGTTGCGAACCAAAACAGCCTGACTCGATCCTGACAACGTCACCGATTACCTGCACCGACTTAGCCAAGCCACTCAAAGGAACCAAACCAATGTCTCAAACCCAACCCGCTCAACCAACCGATGCCTCTAAGGTGTCAGGTACATCGGCTTGTTCCCCGTTGCGGCTTTGTTTAGATATGGGATGCCGAGAAAGAACCCGCGAAAAATCTCGGTACTTCATACTCGACGGATTCAGCTCGGAGTTCTATTTGCTGTTCGATGCCAGCGAAGACCCCGAAACACCGGAGTCAGCCGGAACTATCGACGTTTTGATTGCCGAAATCGGATCGCATCCGTTTGAAAGTGATTCAAAGTTCAGGATCGCGTCGAACGTTGGAACACGGCGACTTGTCCAATTGATGTTTGCTCTTGGTGTCAGTGAGTTTGGCGAGAAGACCCAGAGAGCGTTGTTTGCCGTGTGATGAGCATACGGGGAACGCTTACATTCAAAGGGCACGGCCCGAAAGATTTACCATGTCAAAAAGACTTTACGCCGTGCTCCTTTGCAATGTATTGTTCATCGGCTGCGTGTCGGTGGACGAACCATTGAAGCCCAAACCACAACCGCAACGAAAGGAATGGTCGCAGAAATGCGATATGTGCGGTGCTCAGTGGTGGATTACGCCAAACGATCCAACAGAAACAATTTCGCCAACGGTTGAATGGTGCTTTCACGATGGCGGGTATTGCAAGGACGGATTCGACATGATCGTCGAGCAGCACGAAAAGGGCGAGTCCAACGAGCTAGAACGCCGTTGGTTGAACCATTGCCTATCGTGCAAGGGTTGCCGATGTGCGGCATTTGAGCCAGACGAGTGGCAAAAGATTACAGATACGATCAAGAAGATTCGTGACAATCCA
>Ga0307983_1000218_pt1 | contig 30543 bp, 45 predicted proteins | sample OrgLakmetagen991_FD_201845 | JGI IMG/M metagenome (GOLD analysis project Ga0307983, IMG submission 201845) | Saline water microbial communities from Organic Lake, Antarctica - #991 | ecosystem: Environmental > Aquatic > Non-marine Saline and Alkaline > Saline | place: Antarctica: Organic Lake...
ATAATAAATATAATCCTCTTTCAAAGTGCGAGAAATGATTAAAACTTTAATTATATCTGTTTTTATTTCTTTGTTTTTTTTTGGTGATTTGCAGGCTTGGTGCGCAGGTAAGATTGGTACGACTTGTAAACGACACGTTGAAGAAGAAAATGGGGTGCAAAATAATTTCATTCTCGACTCTGTTGGGCTTCAGTCAAAAAGTGACGGGGCCGATGATAGACGAGTAGAGGACGGAGATAGGTCAGAAAATCAAGGATATGCACAGTACAAAAGATGGGCAATAGGGATTATGGTCTCCGCCTACGCTGTTCCTTATCAAGACGGTAATCAATACGCAGGGGTTGAGGGGATAAGCGGGTTCCTCGAACATAATATCAGCGAATTTTTCACTATCGGCGCAACTTTTATCGATCAAAAGTTCTCTCATCTTAGTGATGAAACAGACGATGATATTCATCATAAGCACGTTGCAGCTTACGCAGGGATTAGAACATGGATAACAAATAGAAGTATAATTTTTGGTAAAATAGGGATCGCGGATTCAAAAGTTGATTTCCTTGGTGAACAGTACTCAGGAACAACGGAGTTGTCGGTTACGAATATGCGCTAGATGAATCGGATAGCTCAAGAATTGGGTATAGATATATTTCAATTGCCGGGAAAGATTCTGGGGCGGAAAGGAACATTGGAATGAGTTTGCATGGAATAACTTTTCAAGTGCTTTTCTGATGGAAGTTTTTATTGTTATTTTCGCTATAGTTCTTTTGATCATGACGCTAGTCGGTTGGAAGTTTTTAAAAATAGTATTGAAAATATCTTTTATAGTTATTGCTTGCGCTCTTATCACATCATTGTTTTTTAAATAACATGCGCTGTTCACTAGTACGTAATGAATCTGATTTTTTCTCTCTAATTTTATCAGATAAACGGCGGGAAATGGTCAGCGCACTTTATGCAATTAATTTAATTTTGAAAACTTACGCTGTAAATTAAAATGGCTAGAAATAGATTAAACGAAATATCTGTGCAAAAAGCTGTCGGAACTTTTACTTCCGGTAATACGGTAACTATTACAATTTATGACGTATCAGATAATTCAAACCCGGCCACATCATCATTAGCTTGCGCAGAAATAGGTACGACTGGGATTTTTAAATGGCCTTTTTCCAACATTACCACCGCGCCCACTTCTTATATTAAATATCTGTACATCATGACGAATGGATCTTTGAAGCAAACAGGGGTAGAGGAATTTGGTGGATGGACTGAGGATATTATCGTTGGACAAATACCTGCAAGCATATGCAAAGTTTCAGTTAGTCTTTTTGAATCAGATGGGGACGAAACGCTTTCTTCAGAGCATTACAACGAAACGCAAAAACCGTTCGCTCAAATCACCGGAGGTAATTATCAAGCTTCATCAAGTAAGTATTTCAGAAAAAATAAAAGAATCTTTGATGAAAGATCTGCCGGAGTTTACTCTTGGTTTTTTCCTCAAGGCGCAACTGTCAGATTTAAAATCAAAGAATCAGGAATTGATTCAACTGTGACAATACCATCCGCTTCAACTGCTAGTCTCTACGATTTAATTAATCCTTAATTATCCTGTTTACTCCATACTCTCTATTTGTTACAAATATAATTTAACAAACTAGAGAGATATATGATCGAAGAAAAAGAATTAAATTTTTATGTAGATCAAGGTTTGGCGGATAAATTATCATGATATTTCTTAAAAATTCTCAATAAAAATAAACGGTTTATTGTTCCAATTAATTGTTGACTTATAATAATAAACTGTTACAGTTAATTAAGTTAAAACGAAATAATTAAAACTTGAGAGAAAAAAATGAGAAATAAAAATATTGTAAAATTCGAAAGTTGCCCATTCAACATTAGCTATAACGGTTATTCTTTAGATATTTACACAAACAGTGACGGCACAGCTTTGTTGAAACCGACAAAAAACGGGAATCCTTTAACGAAGAGGAGTTGGAAACGTTTTGAAAGCAATGAATCTGCGCTTAATTACTGCGAAGAAGCGGAAGGAATCAATGAAGTCTCTAAGCTGGTAGTTATATTAGCTCGGCTTTCAGTTAGCAATTTTAAGGAGGTTTTTTAACATGAAAAAAACACCAGATTTTCTACCGTCACAAATAGCTGATGACCAACTTTCATTTTCATTTATAAAAGAAGAGACTAAAACATTAATGAGTTCACAAGCGAGTATTAAAAACATAGTTGGAGACATCCAAAAAGGAGGATCAAGAATAGGTTTAACAGGTGGGCAATTCTCTCTTTCTGACCTTATTGAATATTTATTAATTAAAAGCGGACCGGCAGATGTTTATTTGTCTACGTGGGCCGCTAGTAGCGACGGTATAAAAAAAGCTTTTGAGTTCTTAAACACGAATAAGATAAGAAATATAAAATTCATGATAGACACTGGAGCTAAGCAGTACAGAAACGAAGAGTTCGGAAAATTACTCGATAGATTTGGAGATTGCGTACGGACAACTAGAATACATGCCAAATTTGTTGTTATAAGAAATGAAAATTTTAATTTTGTCGTTAGAACAAGCGCGAATTTAAATAGAAATACCCGTTTGGAGTTATTTGAAATCGATGATAATAAAGATTTGGCAGACTTTTTTGTTTCTTTCTTTGACAACGCTTTTAAAAATATTAAAATTGAAGATAATCATTCGGTAAAATCATCAAGGAAGCTTTCTTTGGTTTTAGATAAAGAAAATAATCGAAAACAATTAAATGTAGATAACGGTTTAGTGATGGATTTTAATTTAGGAGATTTTAATTACGATTTATAATGAATGAATGAGTAGTAAGTATAGTGATGACTTAATATTACAGATTGGGGTTGATTACGAAGCGGGTATAATGAGCAAGTCAAAAATTGCTCAAAAGTACTCAAGCGGCGGTAGTAATTTGTCTCGGCAGACAGTAGAGAAGTGGGCTAAGACGTATAAATGGAAATACGCGATCAACAAGCAAAAGCTGAGCAAAAAAATATCTGAAAAGGTAACTGCTCAATTAATTGAGCACTCGAGCAATGTTCTTTTAGACGTAGACAAAAAACACATTAAAAACCTCGAAGGTATTGAAAATCTTACACAATACAATCTCTCTAAATTTTCGGAGATTATTAAGGAATCGGGTGAGGTCACAAAATCTCAAAGCGAAACTTTGCACGCGGCACAGAAATTTTTAAACGAAGCGATAAAAACACTTAACATTTCTTTCTTAGATAAACGAAAAGCGTTTGGGCTGGATAAAGAAAAAGTTGATGATAAACCCATATTGATCGAAAGGATTGAATTCAACGGGATTGACCCTGACGGACCCCCTCCCGATTAATGGCGGTTTTATCATTAGATGTTCCAAAGAAAATAGCGTGGGCATTAGCTAAGCCTTCAAGATATAAATGTTTTTATGGAGGTCGCGGTTCTGGGAAATCGTTCTCAGTAGCAAAAGCCGCCGCTGTTTATGGAGCGAAAGAAAAGCTAAGAATACTTTGCACAAGGGAGTACCAAAATTCTTTAAAAGAATCCGTGTTCGCTGAAGTTAAAAGCGCAATAGAATCTGATCCATTACTGGCGTCCTGTTATATAATTGGGGCTAATTTTATCAAAGGCAAAAATGGGACTGAATTTCTTTTTGCGGGTCTTCACAATAACATAGAATCAATAAAGTCCATGGCAAAGATTGATATTTGTCTGGTTGAAGAAGCGGAGACAGTAATCGAAGATTCTTGGAATTTATTAATCCCTACGATAAGGAATGAGGGCAAGTCTGAACTTTTGCCTCAGTCTGAGATATGGGCGATATGGAATCCTAAAGATGAAGAGTCGCCGTGCCATAGGAGATTCATAAAAAACCCCCCCAAAAATTCTCGGATAGTAAAAGTAAATTTTAGAGACAACCCGTGGTTCCCCAAGGTACTTGAAGAGGAAAGACTTGAGCATTTCAAGAACGATCAAGATACTTATTACAACGTATGGGAAGGGGAATTGTTGAAGAGAACAAAAGCACAGATTTTTTACGGTAAATGGCAAATAGAGGATTTTGAAGAACATTTACACCCTCGACACAAAACGCCTCTTTATGACGGTCCATATTACGGTACGGATTTTGGTTTTTCTCAAGATCCAAATGCTTTCGTTCGCTGCTATATTTATGATAATATTCTTTGGGTTACCCATGAAGCAGGTGGAAAAAAAATCGATTTGGATAATATGATAGAGGATATTTATTCAAAAGTACCCGATTATGATAAATTTAAAATCCGGGGAGATTGCGCGAGGCCGGAGACTATTTCTTATTTAAAAAAGAATGGATTAAATATAGAATCCGCTAAGAAATGGAGTGGTTCGGTTGAGGATGGGATTGCTTATATAAGAAAATTTGAAAAAATAGTGGTTCACACTCGTTGTAAAAGAGTATCTCAAGAATGTAAGGATTATTCGTACAAAGTTGACAGACTAAGTGGTGACATATTGAGGACGATAGTGGATGCTGATAACCATTATATTGATGCTATTAGATACGCTATAGCGCCTTTAATTCAGGGAAAATTAACCATGGCAGAGGCTTTAAGGAAGAGAAAAAATAATGTCTAAAAAAAAGAATAGAGCAAAAAAAAGAATCACGATGGATAAAGCTTTGGTCGAAAGAGGTAGTACTATCAAAATGAGACAGGATTCGTTTTACAATCCAAACACAGGGCTCGGTGGGGGGTATGACATTTCTAGTAATACTACATTCCTTAGTGACGGCCGGATGTCTATGCATGAGTTAGAAAGATTGTATAATGAAAACTGGCTAGCGTCTCGAGTTATCGATGCTCCCGTAGACGATATGTTTTCGAATTGGATCGAATTCATTAAGTCTAACGATGAAGAGGATTCAAATGCATCTCAAATCGAGATGATAGAGGACCTTTTTGATGAGTTTGAAATAAAAGAAAAAATAATTCATGCTATGAAACAATCTCGCAATCATTATGGTGCAGCTATTTGGTTCGATTACGGTGACGACGAAAGATTACCGCTAAAAAACCCCTCATATAAAAACATTAAAAGAATAGAGGTTGTAAATTCCTGGTATTGTTTTCCTATAACATATTATAATGCATCTAGGAAAGATGTTGATCCTTCGCTTATCGGCAAGCCGGAGCACTACACGACTATAATTATTCAACCTGGCAGCTCGGAAAATAGAGAAATTCATCATTCCAGATTAATATTGATAGATGGAAAACCCCCGAGTTCACAAAAATTTCGCGTTGAGCGTAGAGGATGGGGTTTATCAGTTCTTGAGCCTTTCAACTCGGCTCTTAAAAGTTATGGAATATCTTTCCAGTCTGCAACTGATGCGGTGGGTGAGTTTTTTTGGAAAACCCTAAAAATTGAGGGTCTAGCTGAATTAGTGGCGAACAATGAAGACGATTTAATAATAACAAAAGCGCAGCAAGCGATATCTTTAATGGGTATGAAAAACGTCGGTGTTTTTGGAGATGAAGAGGAATTAAAAAGAGATTCAGCGAATCTTGCTGGACTCCCCGAAATGCTGGACAGATTTACAAACCAAGTTTGTGCCGCTGCTGACCCGGGAATACCTCATTCAGTTTTATTTAGTGCTGAAGGCGGAGCATTAGGAGGCTCTAGCGCTGAAACTGATTTAAGAAATTATCATAAACGTCTAAAATCGATACAAAACACGAAAGGTCGGAAAAGCATTCAAAAATGTTTACTTTTAATGGGTTTTGACCCCAGAAAAAGCAAATTTAAATTCAACAATCTTAGCGAACCCACTCTTCTCGAATCATTGCAAGCGAGGAAGATTTCATCCGAAATCGACAAAGCGTATGTTGAAATCGGAATGCTTACGCCAGACGAGGGTACAAAATCAAGATTTAGCAGTGACAACTTTGACTATGATTCTTACATTATAGATGAATCTGAACGTGACGCAATGGAAGAAGAGAGGGTCGCAGAGATAGCACGGGGTGAATCCGATAGTTCTCAGGAAAGCAATAATGAGTCGTAACAAACAAGGGATTGTTTTGTTGACAACAGTTAAGGTATTATGAGTAAAAAGAGAAAGAAATTGATTGTTGATATAAGTGATGCTTATAGATTCAAACTTAAAAAGATCTTTGATAGTGAAATTAAGAACGCGGAAAGGCTCGTTAAAAAGGATTTATTCCCGATTTTAACAGGGGTGGTTCAAAGGGAGGATAGTATTTCATCATTCTCCGACTTGTTTAAGCGTGTTTTGAGAGGGATCTACATTAACCATTTTGGAGCTTTGCTGGCTGGCGGAATTCCTGACACTAATTTATATCAAAGAAAAATCATCAAGAAAGTTGACAAGGTTTTTATCGGGGCTGGCAACGATCATAAGAGGGAGTTTGATAAATCTTTAAATAGCATCGCTAATGTTGAGCCTTTAAAGTCAGATCCTTTTGTTAAAGAATATTTAGAATTATTTATCAAGTCTAATACAAAGAAGATCACAACTATTTCAGAAAGTTATTTTTCAGAAGTTGAAGATATTGTAATGAACGGATTGCAATCTGGTACTTCAAACAAAAGCATAGTAAAAGAATTAAAAGAAAAAATTATTGATCGTGGGGAATTCCACAAATCAAGAGCAAAACTGGTCGCTACTGACCAAATTCAAAAACTTAACGGGCAGCTCGACAAGGTAAGACAAAAATCAAACGGTGGATCTCGTTATATCTGGCGAACAAGAGGGAATAGCGCGGTTAGAGATGATCATGCAAAATTAAAAGGCGCTATTTTTGAGTGGGGCAAGCCGCCAATTACAGTAACCACAGGGAAAAGATCTGGAGAAAGGAACGAGCCCGGGCAAGATATAAACTGTAAATGTCAAGCAGAAATGGTAATAGAAGACTTACTAGGCGAAAGGACAGCTAAGATAATTAAAGCAGAAGAAAAGACACAACAATTAAAAAGCTTGGGTATATTATGACGTACGTTCCAAATTCTAGCAAAGAAAAATTATTTAATGAGTCTTTCTCTCTTAGAGTCCCTAATGGTTTTGAGATCGATATTATATTGTTGGGTGAATATGATCCTAACGAGTTAGGGTTTTTAAATTTAACAACAACTTCAGTTCCCAACCCCGAATTTAGAGTAGTAGATGATGGGATTGGATGGCATAAGATTAAGATCTTTTTTCAAAAAGATCAGTACGAAATAAACACAACACACGAGTTTCTTTTTTTCGATAAGAAATTGAAAAATAATAAATTGAAAAAACCCAATACTGGTTTTTCTTTATTGCCTTACATTACAGCCCCAGAAAAATTAAAAAAAGCAGGCTCAAACACTAAGAAGTTTTTAAATTGGGGGTTTAGGTTTATTGCTGGTTTTATTTTATTGTCAGCGACTTACTCAGCTTTATATTTGCTTGATAAAGCCTACGAGTCGAAAACCGGTGGCTATCTTTATAAATTTATGGCGAAAACTTCAATTGAGAATATTAGCGACGAAGTTATCGATATAAAAAAGAAATCTACAAAGAAAGACCATTTTGTTTTTGATTCTGAAGAATTCAAAGAGCTTGAAAAAGAGGTGCTCGAAGAGGGTGTGTTTCTAAGAGATTTATATAGTCATAGCAACAATAACTTATTTGTTATGCGTAATCTGTCACGACTTGTCACTAAAAACGAAGACGGGAGTTTTACAGAAAGTAAAGAACCAAAGTTTTCAAAAAGAAGCGAGGCTATAGAATTTTGCGAGATACATAACGCGAGACTACCGACTCGAAATGAATTGGACTCCGTTATGGTTAAGCATTTCGCTAAGCAAAAAGATTTGTTTTATAGAATAAAAACTGAGTCAGAGTATCCAGAATGGGTAATTGACGAAGTCGGGGACTATTACGACATATATATGAAAAACGGGTCTCTTCCTCCAATTAATTCAAGAGTGATTAACGGCGTAAAGACGGTAGGAGATTCTGAGACGTATTCAAATTTCAGGTGTGTTTTTGAAACTAAGGATTTCGAATAATGAAATACTTTCTTGAGATATTTAGGGCCCCAAGAGACATTCACAGGGTTGTACTTTCTGGTGTTTTGTCTTTGCTTTTATCGCATGTTATATATTTATATGAGAGTACGGCACAAAATGTTTCAATTGTACACACAAATGATTACATATTTTTGACGGTCTATTGGGTAGTCTTTTGTTTTTGTTTTCTTTGGTGTTTTCTGAGTAGCGGTTTCAATCTGACTTTATATGGAAGGATTGCGATAATTTCCGCATGGGTTATAGCTTTGCACCGTCTTTTTTATGGCGTTGAGCAGGCAGGGACCGCTTTCTTTAACTTTGTAGCGTTAATGCCTACAACACTACTAATCCCTTACGCTTTGGCTGGCATGACACCTTTAGAGGTCTTCAATAAGTTCGGTTTATTTGAGAAAGATTTAAAAACTGATAACGTGATACAATATCAAAGGACGGGCAATGATAACTGAATTATTCCAAACGCTATCAAATGGCTATGTCGCAGTTAAACAAATTGACCACAATATAAAGTGGCACTTTATAATTTTAGCGGGGGCTTTAGCGACTCGAGCAATGACTCTTCAATCAACGGATGTTTTCGCGAGACAGTCTAAATTTCTAAAAAGGATTACTTTGATTAGCATTTACACACTTGTTTTCATCCTTGTTTTTGCCCAGTTTTCGCCATGGATAATAGCTTTTTGGTCTACGGTTTTTGAATACATGGTGGGGTTATAGTAATGAACGTGCAGAGATGGGATTTCGTTAGAAGTAGGATTAAGAAGCTCGATAAACATTTAGATGAGAACGGTTTCGCAATCCTTGAGGCAACCCCCACTAGAGTTGGGGTTCTTAAATATGAAGATTCTAATGGCAATATTGTTAGAGAGCTTCGGCATCCCGACCAGGTTTTTGACTCAGAATCAATAAAAACTTTATCTCTAAAACCGTTCACATTGGAGCATAGGGGTGGATTTGTAAAACCTGAAAGTTCAGAAGAACAAGTAAAAGGAGCCATAGGTGAAAATATCACGGTCGAAGGAGATTATTTAAAATGTAAAATAGCTATTTATTCAAAAGAAGCAATGGACTCTATCGAAGACGAGGAAATGCTTGAACTTTCAGCGGGCTACACATGTAAAACCGTCAAAGAATCAGGAGTTTATGGCGGGGAACCTTACGATTTTAGGCAATTAGAAATTAGGTATAATCACGTTACAGCAACAACAGAAGGACGGGCCGGTAGTTCATGCTGTTTAAGGCTTGATGCAAAAGGCTCTGCTTATATTGACTACAACAAAACAACAAATGAGGTGAAAATGAAGATTAAAGTGGGTGCATACGAGAAAAGCGGCTTGAAGATTGATTCAATGGAAGTTGAAGAAAACGAGGATACTCTTGCAATGAAGAAAGCTTTAGATATGTGTATGAAGAAAATAGACACGCTGATTAGCGAAAAAGATAAGAAGTCCGACTCTATCGCATCTGATTTAGTAAAAATGGATAGTTTTAAGTTGAGAATTGACTCCTTAGAAAAAGAAAACGCCTCTTTGAGAGATTCTGGCAAAAACTCTATTCAAAAAGAGAAATTAGATTCTTTGATGAAAAGGCGTGAAGAGATTTTAAACTCTGCTAAAATCATTGAATATAAAATGCCGGATTCAGGATCATTTGAAGAAATTAATAAAAAGGCTACTAGGGAAATCCTAGCGCTTGCAGGATACGACAAAGAAAAGTTTGATTCCATTCAAGGGTACGAAGACGCAGCTTGGGATATTTATCATAAGGATTCAGAAAAAATTAATGGTAATATTAATTCTTTACGAAATCTTGAGACATACAAACTAAACGACAGTGAGGGTGACCCCAACGTCGATTATTCTTCAAAACCACTTTAAATACAGAGGGAAAATGCAAACAGCAGCACAAGAATACCCGGTCAAATATCGTGCGGGTTTAATTACGAGATCGAGCGGTTTAATCACATCGACGGGAGTCAGTGAGTCTTCAACGAACATATTACAGGGTCAACTTGTAATTTCTGATACTGCGAAAAACGGGGTTGATCTTCCAGCATCCGCTTTTGCTTTTAAGTCGGTTTATGGAGTTGTAGCACTGCAGCACGATAAAGCTAAAAACATAAATGCGAATACAATAACTTACGTCGATGAAGACGAGTTGTTGATAGTGCAACAAGGTTTTGTTGCCCTCACAATTACTGACACAGTCGCAAAAAATGACAATTTGTTTTTTGTGCATACCGCTGGAGGCGACAGTGCGATTCATACATATAGAGCAGATATGGACACAAATAAAGCGTCGATTACCCCAATAAAAGCTTTGGAAGCTGGGACTAGTGGAAGCATTATAGAGTGCTACGTTAACATCTACGCAAACATCGGTGACACTGATACTGACACATAAGGAGATTGAAAAATGATAAAACCGATTTATGAACAAAGAATGGATCAGGCTCTAAATGAAAAGGGGTTTTATGAAACTTTTTTCCAAAACAAATCTGCGAAAGCAGAAGCTTACGGCAAGTCTGGTTTGAAGGAATTTTTCCGTGAGGACCACTTTTATAAAAGAGCTGTAAACGACCCCTGCTTTAAAGGTCTTTACAGCCAAGACAAGAGTGACAAGAAAATATACAATGAGGCCGAGGAGGTTAAGAAATATTTAAATAAACGTCGGCTAGATAACACGGGATTGTTTTTTGAACGTGATACAACATTCATGGACCCTGAATTCCATACGTTAAAATATAAACCTTTAGGGGACTGGCGTGCCTGGTTTGCGATCCAAAACGTACCACTTGGTGCTAGCCATGTTAATTATAAACAGTATGAAAAAACTGGTGACGGGGCTAGCGTTTCAGCTCGTGGAGACGGGACGATTAATTTCAAACGGTCTAACGCGAAGGAATACATGAATAAACAGCATGTCTATAATCAAGGATATTATTACACATATGCTGAGATTAGAGCCGCTGCATTTGCTGGGGCTGAAATTGACAGAGCAGATCAAGAAAATACTATTAATGGTTTCGAGATCACAGCTCATAAAAACATGATTGTTGGAGATGCGAGTTTAAATATTACGGGTTTAATTAACGCAGCTAACGTCCCGAATGTTTCAGCCGCTGCTTCTGCGGCGGGGTCAAATACCAAGCCGTGGGATGGCGCGGATAAAACAACAGACGAAATATTGGCGGACATTATTGGTATGCCGAATAAAATAATTTTAGACAACAAAAACGCTTACGGGAAAAGCGGTTTTACAGTCGCACTGCCAATTTCACATCTTAATTTGATTTTTTCTACAAGAATGGGGACGGCCACCGATACTTTTATTGGTGATATTGCTTTAAAAGCAAAAGGTGGAGACGGCCTTCCTTTGATTAAAGAATTTGTCAGCATCCCCGAATTGTCTGGCGCTGGAACCGGTTCTTCAGACATGGCGGTTTGTTTTAAAGCGAGAGATGCTACCTTGATTAAGGCGAGGATTAACGATCAGCTCATTTTTCATCCACCTTGTTTTAATCAATTAAGGATTGAATATGGTGTTGAACAAGAAATGTCAGGGTTGACTATTCTGCATCCTAAATCAATGACGCAACTTTACGATATTTAAAGGTAAAAAATGAATTGGAAAGTTTTTAATCACACCAATACAGAGCAAACACTGACTTGTAAAAAAGTTAGTGTTGTTTTCCCTAGAAAAGATAATATTTTCAAAGGGGATGCAAATGTTTTTAAAATAATTACAGATGAGGAAAAGAAGTTTTTACAGGATTCAAAAGAAAGTCATTTCCAAGACCTTTTAGATTCTGGTGATTTCTCTATTATAGAAATAAAAGGAGGTAAGAAGAATCTTGATTCTGAAAATAAAAAAGAATCGTATGAAAAAACTTTGGTAGTTTAATGACTATTTTAAATGGTGAAATTGTCTGGCAAGATGTGCTTGATACTGCGATTCTTGAAGCCGATCAAGAATCGCTTAGCTTTGATCCATATTCGCTACAAAATTTTAACGATAATCAAAAAACTATGATTCTGCATTTGGCAGAGCAAAAATGTTTTTTTGTTAGATGGGGTATTTTAACGTTTCACGGTCGTAGATTTTACGCAGCACACAAAGCGGCTTTAGCAATAACGCCAGCTTCGGGTGAGGGTACGACAGGCAGCGAATCAGTCGGCAATATATCAATTAGTAAAACAATGCCCGTAAACAATCCCTCGGCTGAACAAGGCATATTGGAAACCCATTTTGGTCGTCAATATTATGAATTATTAACAGAAAACGTAAATAAACGACAAAGGAAATTTTTCGTTGGGTAGATATGTCATTGGAAATAAAAGAAGGGCCAGACTTATTAGATGGTATCATTTCAAGACTGAAAGACGGTGATTTTAAGAAGTCCACTGTCGGCATACATGGTGATGCGGAAGGTGAGGTTTTAAAATACGCTATAGCAAACGAGTTCGGGGCGACGATAGAAAATAAAGGCGGTGTTGCATATGGCTTTAAGAGTAAAACTTCAGCGAAAAGGGGGCAAACAAGATTCCTTAAAGAAAACGACTTAAACAAAGGGAAAGGTTATTTATCAGGAAGAACAAAGGCTAGTACTATAATTATTCCGCCGAGGCCGTTCATACGACAAACTTTTGATAAACACAAAGAACACTTAATCGAAGTAGGTGTTGGGCTCGCGGCTAAAGTTAGGGATGGGCAATTAAAAATTAATCAAGCTTTGTTTTTATGGGGTGAAACTTACAATAATCTGATTCAAAAAGAAATAAATGAGGGCTCTAATTTTGTTGCCAACGCGAAATCTACTTTAGCCAAAAAAGGGGGTAACAAAAATCCTCTTCAAGGAGAAGGTAGATTGCAACAGTCAATAAAGACGGTGGTTGAATAATGGCTATTAGAGAAGGTGTTCAAGCTGCGAGAGTAGTCCAAAAAAGACAATCACCCCACGTGATAGTAAGATTCGATCGTGACGGTGGTTCTTACGTCGATGGAATATACATGGAAGACAAGAACGATAGAGCTCAGGTTTTATTTTATAGTCAGCCAGTTACCAAAAAAATTGTACAAGAAAGTATTGGAGAGAGAACAATGCAGGATCGTAACGGATGGGCCACAATTGACCAGTTAATAAGAAACAAAGACAAAGTAGAAATTGGTACCGGAGTTTTTGATATTAACAATATTCAAGAATGGCCATTTCATAGAAGTTTTGACCTTACAAGGACTGGTGAAAGGCAAAACATAGCAGAAGGTTCAGAATGATTCCTTACGCGACCGTGTATGGTTATTTAAAAGTGGTTGACCCAATTACCGAATTCATTAAGCAAAACCAAGATGGAGCAAAAACCCCAGCGCTACCTTACGCCGCTTGGTCAGAAATATCATCAACAAGAATTAGTCAAGAGCACGTGTCTTACGGAGAGTTTTCATTGAGTGATTCAACTTACACGGAAAACATCGATGTCCCAAAACTAGAAACTATTCAGATAATGTTTTGCTCTAAAACTGAAAAACAAGCCGCAAACGAGTCGATCGTAGGATATAAAAGCGCGTATCAACTAGCTGATGAGTTTTTGACAAGGCTGAGACTTAATGCTTCAAAAGTTTATGCAAGATCAAACAATATAGGGTTGATGGATTACCGAGATTTAAGTTCGTTTAGTAACTATTTAGGGGATATTCACGAGTTAAGATGCCCTGTTGAAATAATACTAAGCTTCGTATCTAACCAGCAACAATCAATAGAAAAAATAACTTCTGTCTCAACCACAACAACATTACAAGGAATTTAGATGGCAATATTAGATATATCAGACGCGGAAGTCGAAATTGAGGACCGCGTAGTTTCTAGTCAATCGTTAGAGCTTACCCTTTTTCTTGATGTTGACTTAGAGGACACAATAACAAACTTAACGCAGACTTTTGTTAGTTTAGCGGATGCCGCAGCTACATTTGCGGCTACAACTAAAATTTATAAAGCTTTGGACGCTCACTATAAGCAACCAGGACACAACACGACAACAAAGGTTGGTCGAGTTACAAACGGTGACGCAAGTATAACTGCGAGTCTTGATGCGTTGTGGGATGAAGATAAAGATTGGTTTACTTTAATCACAACAACAAAAAACGAAACTATTATAGACACTATCGCGGATTGGTGCGCGGGTAAAAACATTGTTTACTTTTTCTCTACCGAGTTTGACGCGACAAAACTAAACGCAGCAAGCGTCGCTGATATTGCGTCTTCACTTTCTGCGCTAAATTATAATAACGTAGGCGCGTATTGTCACCATCAATGCGGAGTAGATGCGGCTTCAATAACCGTCACGGTTGCGAGCGGAATAGTAACATTTGCGAGTACTGCTCATGGATTAAGGGTTGGAGACGATATTACCCCTGTTGGACATTCTGATAGCTCAGTAAATATAAACGCGACAGTTGCGACAGTCGCTGATGCAAACACTTTTACAATATTGGCGACCGGCGCTGACGACGATGCCGATGGGGAAGCGATATCTTATTTCGCAAGGTATAAATTTATTGAGTCAGCATTGCAGTCCGCCTTCTTTTCCAATCCGATCGGTTCAGATACAGCGGCCTATATAAGTCTAGTTGGGCAAGTAGCTATCCCAAAAACGCTTTTAACTGACTCGCAAGTACAGGTCTTAAGGAGTAAACATTACAATACTTACTTAAACCCCTACAATAACATATCAATAACTGCTGACGGGCTAATGGTTACGGGGCGCCAAATAAAAGACCAGGTTGTCGCAGCTTGGTTAGACGTTAATATTGAAGCTGAAACGTTTCAAATTGTAATTAATGATAAACCTTCTTATACAAACACTGGGGCTCAACAAGTCGCAGCGGGTGTTATTGGGCCGCTGGATACTCAGCTCTCAAGAGGGGGTTTAAATCCTTTAAATAACACCCAGCCGTACACTATAGTTACAGCGGACGCCTTGACAGCGTCAGCGGCTAACAGGCAAGCAGGGATTTACCCAGAAATAGTTGTTACAGCGAGAGTTGGTTCGACAATATTAAAAACATCATACAACGTAAAATTATTAGTTTAGGTATAAAATGACAGTTTTAAATAAGTTAAGTTCTGTCGATCCTTCGGAGATGCCGCTGGTGATCGATGGAAAAACCGTTTCTGGTTATGCGGCAGGAGTTCAGGTAAATATTGTTTGGGATGCTGACGCTTGGGTTCATGAAAGAGGTAATGATGGTGAAGATACACGGTTTGCGACTAATAATTTTGCTGCTGTTCTCACAATCACATTAGCTCAATCGAGTGATTTTAATAAGACTTTGAGTAATCTTATTAATGAAGATGTAAGTACCGGACAAAGGATTTTCGTTTCTAGTTTTAAGGATTTGAACGGTCAGACACAACTAAGTTCTGCTAAATGTTTTATCTTAAAATACGCAGACGTGTCAGTTGGTAACACCGGACAAAATAGAGTCTGGAGAATTAAGTGCACAAATCTCCGAGGTGATATTGGGGGTAACACTGCTCAATAGAGCTTGCTTAATTTGTTTGTTTGTAACAATATTTATTTTTGCAAATAAACAAAAAGAGAGAGAATGAACACAAAAACTAAAGAAATCGACAATATAAATTACCATCTAGAAGAGTTCAAAGCCACAAAAAGGATAGTTCTTCAATTTAAGTACGGTAAGGTTTTCGCGGGGTTTATGGACTCTATGAATTCAAACCCTTCAATTCAAGCAGGGTTTTTTGATTGCTTATCTAGCCTTGATCCTCAAGAAACCGCTTCAATGTTGAAAGAGCTAGTCCAGTCCACTATTACAATCCCTCTCATCAAAGACGACGAAAAGTTTGATGACCATTTCCAAAAGCACTACGAGCATTTGATACCCCTAGCGTTTGATTGTTTTGAACTAAATTATGGGAAATCGGTTATAGAGTTAAAAAAAAAGTTAGTCGAAATAGGGATACTTTCCCCGAAGTCTTCAGAGAAGGATATCAGCGGAGGCAATACGTAGAGCTGGGGGATGGGGAGATAAATTCCTTAATATGGGTAGCTGTGCGTAAAAAATACGGAACCCTTCAGGAGATACGAGAAAGTTGGACGTATACGGATTTGATAAAAATGGTATACTACATTGATTTAGAGTCAATACAGCAATTCAATCAGATAGAAGAAAGCGAAATATAAAATGGCTGACGAACCAGTAAGATCATTACTAGCACAACTAGGTTTCGACTTCGATCCGACCGGCGCAGACCGTTTTAAGTCTAAGTTTAACGATTTAAAAATCACGATGAAGAACGCTAAAGGGGATTTTGAAGACGTCAACCTTGATAGTTTTTTCAAGAGTATGAATGACTCATTTAAGAAGAATGAAGGGGCCACACGAAAACTATGGAAGCTTTCACTTTTCAGACTCGGGGCTGATGTCGCTAGATGGGCAATGAAGGCTACGGGTAAAGCTTTTAAAGTTTTCGCAACCATTGATGAAGCAAAATCAGCTCTTGAATTTAGAAAGGAAATCGGGACAAGCGGACTTAAAAAAATAGAAGACGCAATCAGCAAATTACCACAACCGATAAAAGATTTAACAACAGACCTAGACCTTCTTAATTCTGTTTTTGACTCAATGACAAAAACTAGCGACTTAGGTTATGTTCTTAGTCAGCTTGAAAGAATGGCGGCTCTAGGCCTTGCAACAAGACAAAGCACCCAAGGCGCATCATCCGCTTTTATGGACTTCATAAAAACGGGAGCGATGGGCGGATTGACGGACTTAGGTCTTACAACAGCGCAAGAGGCCGATGAGTACGCAAGAACTAAGTTTAGTTCCATGATGGCAGAAGTAACACCAGCACAAAGAATGATGTTTGCGCAAACTTTGATGCCTAGACTTGATTCTAGATTAGCTAAATCTACGGAAAGAATTTCAAATTCAGCTTCTGGATTATTTAAAAGGGCCTCTTCTGAATCTGAAAACCTGAGCTCTTCGTTTGGGGAAAACATAGTCGCACCAGTTTTGAAAAATTACATATTCCCATTAGTTGACGCTATAAAAGATCAAACAAATAGGTGGGAGAAGCAGTACGGCGGAGGCGGGATAGTAAACCAAACAAACACGATAAACATAAATGGCGCGCAAGACCCCGTAGTAATAGGTAAGGCTGTAAACGATGTTTTATCAAAGAAATCGAAAGATATTGTAGATAAAAATACAGAACGAGTTGCCCCACAGTCTGCGAATCAAATTATTCCTTTAGGTAATTAATGGCTTTAACTCAATCTTCTAACACAAGATCGGTGATACTCGGCCCCGGTTTGCCGATTGAAATAGACGCCGTTATAAGTGAGAGTCACAATTCCGTAAAAGAATATACTAGTTACCCCACAGAGTTTGGCAGGTTCGGCTTTGATAATTCGATCCAGATGCCAAAAGAATGCGAGTTGACGATTAGAATTACTGATACCCCGATGGGAGATTCTCAAGAGGTTTTCGACGGCAGATCCCGTGTAGTAAATGCGCAACTCGAGCTATGGCAGTTTTTATCAACTCCGTTAATATTATCTACGAGTGTGAAAACTTATTCGTTCATATATCTATCAGTTGTAAATCCGGTAAAAACTCCTGAAGACGGAAAGTCTTTAATTATGAACCTTAAGTTTGTTGAAATTCAAAATACAGCGCTAGGATTAGCGTTTCTTGCCGCTAACCTATTACTAGACCAAGACATTGCCCACACAGCAACTGACTTAGTTGATTTAGGGGTTATTTAATGGCTGAAATTATCTTTAACTTAGAGGTGATACAGGATAATAACCTAAGGATTGTTCGGTTCCAAAAATCCCTGAACGGCACTTCCTATACTTTTAAAATAAAATATCAAAAAAGAATCAACACCTGGCTTATGAGTATTGATGACAAAATTAGCGAGATCCCTATCTTTGGAGGTGTGGACTTATTAAAACAATTAAAACATTTAGCGGTTCCACTTGGCACTCTTGAGGCAATCGACATAGACGGTTTTAATCGTGACCCCACAGAGACTAACTTTGGTAAAGAGGTAGTCCTGAAATACACAGAGGTTTTGTGATTATATTAAGAAGACGCTACATACAAGTCGTGATCACCCCTTTTATTGGCGGGACACCGATAGTAATAAACCCGATCACGTCAGCATTAACTCAGCCTCAGATTTATATCACTGGTCAGATAGAAAAGCAGATTTCCACAAATCAGATAACAAGCGCTTCACTAGAGTTTTATAACCTAAACGACATAAGTTCTGGATCGCTTGATTTCAAAAAAGATTTAAAAGGGGTAAACACTGGAGCACTTGTTCAAGTATTCGCGGGCTATTTATCGGACGGATTACGACTTATTTTTAGTGGGATTGTTTATGATGGTAGTACCTCTAAGATACCCCCTGACTATATCACAAGAGTAAATCTTAAGAATAATATATTTCAGTTAAGGCGGCAAAGAATTAAAACCGTTGCCTCAAAAGGTCAGACTAAGCTTTCCGTTCTCAACACTGTACTTACTCAAGCAAGACTTACACAAACTGCAGGCTCTAGCCTGTATCTAAATACAGTCTTAGGCGCTGCCGTATTCGCTGAGGAAGAAGAGATTGATGAAACGCTGGACACCTTTTTAAAAAGGTTTGAACAAGGATTGCCGGGAAGAGTAAAATTCAGTTTTGACGATGCTGGTGTTTCAGGGTATGTCGCGGGTCAAATCGACCCTTTAGCAGTTCCAAAGATAATAACGCCGGCAAATGGATTGATCGGCTCGCCCGAAATAACACCGGAAGGAGTAGTTTTTAAGGTTAACCTAGACGGCTCTTTAAGAATCGGAGACCCTGTAATATTACTTTCAGATTCTCTTTATAGATTAGCGGCAGGCTCAAATATAAATATTGGCAGAACAACAATACTTGCTGTCGTTAAGGTAACTCATAACATCGATAATAGAGATGGTGAATTTTCTAGCACTGTTGTCGCTTATTTCCCTAAAATTACAATATTGCCAGCATTATGAATTTTGATGGTAGCGATGATTTAGAAGATGCGATAGAGAGCGTTGTCTCTAGAGTTATGTCTAGTGTAAGCACTTCAATGCCCGGCAATATAATTGCGGCAAGGCCATCATCATCAAACCCAAATAATTATGTTGCAGATGTTTTTAGTGGGTTCTTGAAAGTCGATAGTTTAACAAAGTCTCCTTACCCTCAAAGAATACTGAACGTTCCAATATTACTTCCCGGAAAAACTAACACGTTTATGATAAGACCTCCTATGGACCCATTAAGCATGGCAGGGCTTGACGTTTTATTGATTGTTACAAATAATTTCCTAGCTGATTGGAAAAATACGGGAGGTTTAGTCTTGCCTAGTGATGGTAGAAAGTTTTTTCATGCTGACGCAGTAGCGATATTGGGGCTTTCTCCTGATTTAAAAGGGTGGCCAACGCCCCCAAAAATAAACACTGGCCAAATAAAAACAGCCGATGGTACTTTTTTAGAAATTGGAAATTCAACAGCTGACTTATTAAGGATGATGCAAGACCTAATCAGTATTGTTTCCCAACCTGACAGTCTGGGCGGAACCTTAGCGGCTGTGCCTAGCGTTATCAGGTCAAGCGAGACGCTAGTTACTCTTGCAGCTAAAATCGCGTCGCTTGCAAACCCTGACATAAAACCATAATGACTACTTTTAGGGACTACAAATACGACTCAATTAACGGTTTTGTTATAGAAAACGGAGCGCCTGTCTTCGTTGAAGACGCCGACGTCATAAAACAGCAAATTATCACAAACCTTAACTCAGTCGCGGGAGATTGGTTTCTTAATTTTACAGAAGGGATTGGCTATTTTGATAAAGAAGATCCGTTACTTGGGACAACTAAGCTTTCAGTAGCTAAGGAGGCGGAGATAAGAGCCGCGGTCACTAAAGTTAATGGGGTAGAGCAGATTACAGAGTTGAATTACGAAATCATAAACAACACCATAAATATTAATATTGTTGCTCTTTCTATATTTGGCGCAATAGAGGCAGAAACAGAGCTCGGGATTTAAATGCCTATAAAATTTTCAGAAACAGGACTTCAGACAAATACTCTCGCAGAAATAAGAAGCGAGTTAAAATCTAGTTATAGATCTAAATATGGTGCAAGTTTCAATTTAGACGATGAATCCGATCTAGGTAAAGAAATAGGCGTAATAGCGGAGGCTTTTTCTAAATTACATGAATCTTTTTCAGGGATATACAACTCAAACGCAAGGTCTAAAGCAAGTGGGATTTCTCTTGATTACGAATTACAGAGAATAGGCCTGACTAGAAATATTGCAACTGCTTCAATTAGCACTGTTTATGCTAGAGGGACTAACGGCCAGTCAATATCAGCGGAAGCTTTGAACGTAAGCGTCATAGAAACAAGTGCTACATTTAAAAACCTATCAGCGGCAACTCTAGGGGTTATAGGGGCGACCTCAGCGGTTTCATTAACTCAAAATTCTGGGACTGCAACCATAACAATGACTTCAAACCCATACGCCGACGATTCGTTTGTTTTTTTGCGAGGTGCCAGTTTAGACGGCTATAACATATTAGGACAAGTAAAAAACGGCACAAGTACAACCTTCGAATTAACTGTCGATTCTGCACTTGCGAGCCCGGCAGTGGGAGCGATAACGGTTTACGAAGCTAGTCCGGTTATCCTTACAGCTATAAATACAGGGGCGACAACCGCTTTGGCGGGGACTTTGACAAATATTGTAGGTACAGTTCCTGGAATTGTTGAAGTTGAAAATTTGTTAGACGCAACATTAGGAGTAGAAAAAGAGACTGATTCGGAGGCTAGATCAAGAGCTGACTCTAGTGTTTCCGTGGCCGGGGGCGGTTTTAGAGAGGCTATCCTAGCGAAATTGAATGATATTTCTGGAGTAATAAAGAAAACAGTTTTTGAAAACAATGGAAACTCTACGGACGGAGACGGTAGGCCTTCCGGGTCTGTTGAGTGCTTAGTCGAGGGTGGGACAGACGGCGAGGTAGCTACAGCGGTTTTTAACTCGGTAAGCTCCGGTGTTAGAAGTTTTGGTTCAACAACAGTGGCTTTAGTTGATAGTGAGGGTGAAAGTGTTTCGATTAGTTTTTCAAGGCTTTCTGTCGTGGAATTATATGTTGATGTAGAAATCACGATAAACTCAGACGTTTTGCAAGGTCAGGCTTATCCGAGTGATGGAGACGCCCAAATTGCAGCAGCTCTTGCCGTAATAGATTTTTCTCCGGGTTATGACGTTTGGAGCTCTACTTTAGAAAAAGCGATTAATTCAATAAACGGAGTTGTTTCAATCGATGTTTTGAAATTTGCTAAAACAGCTAGCCCAACAAACACAAATACGATCACAATAACTCCGGTGGAATCTGCAAATATTGATTCCGGAAATGTTAGCGTAACGAGTACATAATGTTTGAAGAAAAAACCGACTACTCAGAAAAAGGCAAGGGAAGGCTTACTAAGCATTTTAAAAAAAAAGTAAATATAGATAAAAAGCTAGAAATTTATCTAGATTATTTACAAGCAATTGAAGACGAAGCGTTTAAATATTTACACAATAAAGCAATTAGTACCGCGGACGGCATTAACCTAGATATTGTCGGCGAGTCATACGGAGCTCAGGGGGTCAGGAATGGCAGAGGTGACGGAGAATATCGTGCGTTTTTACAAGTCCTACCTATCAAACTTAGAGAAGCAGGGCAGCATGAAGTTTTGCTAAGCGCGTTAAAAAATCTCACTAACGCAAATAAAATAGAGCACGCTTATTTCTATCCTAGATCCGCCGCTTTTTATGCGTTGGTCGATAACTACTCAAGCGTAACAAGTAAGGCAGATATTGACATCCAAATGCAGTCAATCAGAGCGCAAGGAATTAATTTAGACGTCGGTTTAAAACTGAGTAATGGCGCGTTCACACTTTCTAGCGATCCTAGCGGGTCAGTTTTGGCAGGGACAGGACTTTCAAATTCAACGTCAGGAAACGGCGGAACACTTTCACTACTAATATCAGAATAAAATGGCTGACGATATATTCGGAATAAAACCAAGCAGCAGGACTATAGTACCTTCAGGGATAAGGCGGACAGGATTTGAAGCTAGCACAGATGGCAAGGCGGGTGTTTTTGATAAATACTTAAATCAAATAATTTTTGAAGCTAAAGCAAATCAAGTGTGGGGAACTGAAGCTCAAACAAAATCAGACCCCCCCGAGTCAACATTTTACACGAACGGAAGCGGTGCAGCTTTAGATTCGAGCAATGCCCCAGTTGCTTTTGTTGATGGTGATAAAGTTTTGATGGTTTACGATTCAACATTGACCGCTAATCTTGTTTTAGATGCAGGATCAAAAAGATTAGATATTTTCCAAGGTAGGGGCGTAACTATAAATCTAGGCGCAGACGCCGGAAACTCAAACGTCCCTTTCAAAATTCAGCTATTAAACGCTGACAAATCAGAAGCTAAATTTTTCACTGATAAGGATTTTGAAGATGTCGTCACAGCAAAGCCGGCGGCGACAAGGCTTGAAAAATCTGTGATTTCCAACCAGACTAAAAATTCAAACATTTGGCTAAATGGGCGACAAATATTTGGAAGGAGGAGAACCGAAGGCTTGCTTTCAAAAACTCTGGATCCTTACTCTATTTTTTTAGACGGTACGAACAATCTTCTTCAAGACGAACACAAGGATTTATTCGGTTTGATTGGTTTCTCCTCAACCGCCGGAATTGACTCAGCAATTACGAATGGTTTTTTCTCCGTCCCTAATTATTTAGGCCGAGTCTCAAGAGCCGGGAATGGTTCAAGCTCAATCGCCCCCGATTCTCACACAAGAACGGGGACTTCAAGCTTTACCCAATGGCCAAATACAACGACTAATATCAGCGCCAGTTTAACGACTGGATCTAACACGGTCACAGTTGATGCAACCGCCGACGGAACTGAAGCAGATAATATTTTATTTTTGCAAAATTGCATCGGCATGAGGTGTAAAAGTGCTTCAGCTGGGATCCCTGATGAAACTGCGTCTCCAGACCCTGTGACATCAATTATTCAAAGCGTGGATATCTCAACGCCAAGCTCTGTAATTTTAACGTTAATTGATTCAATAACCGGTGCAGACGCAGACGCAACAGCGACAGCGAGTGAAGATTTAACAATTAGTAACAGCGGTGATTGTCTCGGCAGTACCGAGCTAGACCAATCGCAAGCATGGCAACTAGGCTCTGAAAAAGATGACTCAGGGGTTAGGGACACTTGGGGGAGGTCGAGGACTAGAAGCATTTCAGTTTCGGGGACATCTAACACTAGCAGTTTTTCAGTAATACAATTTAATACATCAGCGCAAGGAGATGATAATAAGCTAACTGCTATGAATGATGGTTCAAACAGTGATATAAGGAAAGGTAAGCAAAATAAAATGATCAACATAGAAGACTTTAAATATTTCTTATTATGATTAAATTTTTCAAAAATGAAGGAACAAAAACTTCAATACAAAACAAAGTAGATGAGTATAAAAACTGGGTAAGTGGGGTATTTTTAGGCCCTGAACCTCAAGTCGAAGACAAAGTAAAGCAAGCCTCAAAAAATGGTTTTGAGTGGTCCGCGAAAACAGAAGAAGAAATAAAACAGGAAGCCACTGAGATTCAAGAACAAGAAATAATCGATTCTTATATTGATGATAACGAGAAATGGTTAAATATGGTTGTAAGACCTAAGAGAGACCAAAAAATAGTTGAACACAATTGGATTCTTGAGAGACATTCCAGAGAAAAAGAATTGTCTATTGACACTAGCTTAACTAGTGAACAACTGCTAGAATATTTAAGTTATCAGCAACTCCTAGCTAACTTTACAAAAGATTTAATTTATTCAGAGAAAATTCAATGGCCCGAAAAACCGTCCTTTATTTAATTTTATCAGCGTTCATTTTCTTTTCATGCGCTACTGATTCAGAAACAACCGAGTCTAAATCAGGGGACTCAACGAATACTGAAGAAAGTGGAATAAGATTTAATATTTCTGAATTGAAAAATTTAGTAATTGGGAAAAGTTCAACATCAGGGTCAAACAGTTTAGAGTCTAACGATCTATCAAGCAATAGCATATTAACGTACAATAACAGCGGTGATCTCGTAACAGTTTCAACTGTTATCAATGAAGATGTTTTCCCCTCAGAGTTTTTAAGAGTAAACACTAACGATTATAAAGCAATAAAATATACTTCTGAAGTTGTTGATGCCGAAGTTTACCTTGTCGCCCCAGATGGGTTAGGGATTGGGTTGTCTCAATTTGGTTTACCGTCGATTAATTCTGGTACTAAAAACAAACCCCAAATCTACAAAAGAAATAATAAATTTTATTACCTTTCGAACAATGATTTATTAGAAATAGTCCTAAATAATTCCGGTGGCGGTACAAAAACAGTATTAGCAAGCAGTGTAAGCGGTTTTGATGTTAGAGACAATTTTATTTATTATAAATCATCAGGTCAATTTGTACTAAAAAACAACGGAGATTTAAAACAATTAAACGATGATTTTAACGCGGAATTTTCTAATTTTGTCTTTAGATCAAAAGAAAATTGCTTAATTGCTAAAACTTCTCTTTCTTCATTAAAAGAATATCAAGAATTGTGTATTGATGAAGATGGGATTGAAGTAATTAGAGATGCTAGAAGCGGGTATAATGAGTGTCGAAACGACCCTAGTTTGCCGGCGTTTTGTCAAGGCGCTGTTCAGGAATTCGGCATAATTAATAGTTTGAGTTCTTGCGCTGAAGTTGGGATTGGTGACGGTTTTCTTGTTTGCAGAAATTCTACTAGACCAGTTTTCTTTGAGTTAGAGAACAGTATTAGACATCAAATAGAACTGATAACATCTATGCCCGATCATAAAATAATTAATCTCGTGTTTGATTTTGATTCATCATTTTTATACATGATCAGTGGAAACGATGGAAGTTTAAAGTTTTCCAAAATCGATATAGTAAACAAAACTTTTATAGATATTGCATTTTCTTACACAAAACCAAGCTGGGTGGTATATTGTAATAATAAACTAACTATTTCAGTTGATGACAAAATAGTTGATTATCTTAGCGACGGAACATTGATAGAAATTGGTAGTAACGCAGGGATAGAAGAATATGAATGCATGGATTAAGGCCGTATTATTTCTTTCAATCCTATCCTTATCTTCTTGCGGGACTTCTAAAGACAAAAGAAGGACTAGCAAGACTAAGTTAAATAAATGGCAGATTGCGGCGTGTGTAGTGAGGATAAGAACTCAAGGATGCTACGAACATCTTGAGAAATCATCTAAGTAAAAAACTGATATAATAGAAGCGTGATATGGGAGACTATTAAGACTAAATGGAACCAAATATTTCTTATAGTTTTTCTTTGAGTCTCTTTACAAGATTCTAGAGCAGTCTTCCAAACTAAATCTAAATCTTCTTTCATATACCTAAACTCACAGTTGTTCCACGTTGCCCGTTATATTTCCCTTTTAAATTATATCCGTATTTTTCAGAGACCGGATCAACTTCATGGAATATAGCTTGAATCACAATATCCCCCTCATTTAATTCAATATAAGTCTCATTTTTTGAACCATCATCTTTGAAAACGTCGTGGTTGTTTGTAAGCTCAAAAGTACCTTGACCTTTGAAAAGAGGCTCAAACAATCCGCACTCGTAATGATCTAAACCTAACCTTCCCGCGCTTGATCTCATAGTTAGAGTAGCCGCAATATTGTCGGGTATGCAAAAATATTCTAAAGAAGACGCTAAAACGAAGCCTCCAGGCCTTAAATTATAACTCCCGAAGTAAGTGTTGTATTTTACTTTCTCAGGGTGTTTAAGTGATATATTCCCCATCATTGAATAGTCAAAAGACTTAAACTCTTTTCCGAGAGTTAAATTCAAACTTGCTGCATTGATATTATCTTTTACAGCTCCGACGATATGCCCGCTATCGATCATCTGTTCTATGAAATCGCCGTTTTTAATCATCCTTAACCTCTTTTATGGTTTTATTCTTACAATTTATCAAAAAAATATTGCTCGCATCTGTAAATATAGCCTTTTAATTTATTAAGCTCTTGTTTCAAAGCTCTTCTTTGCTCTTCATTTTCTTTTATTTCGATTCTATCTACCATCTCAACACGAAAAAGGCTCAACTCGAAGTGTAATTGCTCTAGCTTGTAAACCTCCTTTATCGATGAAACCCATTTTGTTTTTTCGTATTCTCGCCTTCTTACTGTTTTCAGCTTTTCTTCTTTAACCGACGGAACGTATTTATTGTTTTTCTTAATACAGTCTTTGCATGAATAACCATGATAATTCATAGCTTTGTTTTGCAAATAATAATCATTTAAAGATTTTGTCTTAAAACACTTATTACATTCTCGACTTAATTTATCATCCTTCTTCGTAACGGAAGTCGATTTCATATTCATTTACTCCTCGCTCTATGTAGATCATATTTTAATTGTTCAATTTCCAACATCATATCGATCATAATTTCTTTGTCTTTCGACAATCCTCTATAGAGTAAAGCCGCATAGATATTATTTCGGTCCTTATACCCCATATTAAAAGCAATCTCGTCTTTTTTTAATCCCGACATGAACATAAGTTTTTCAACTTTCTGATTCTGTCTAATTTTATTTTGAGCCCTAACAGCTTCACTTATTATGTTATTTGAAGGCATATTTATTTGATTCTCGGTTCGCTTGTGGGAGTTATGTTTAACCTTCTTCCTGACCACTAAAGTATTCTCTAATCATTTAAGTCTAACGATCGTCACCTTTAAATTCCTTGTTCGACATCCTGCCCAAGTAGCTTACGTTTAAAATAACGAGGCCATCGACAAGAGGTGTTTTTAAAACTGGTTCTACAACTTTCGCAATGATGCCCTGAGTTATATTTTTTTAACAAGTCTCATTTCAATTGAACCGTATCCTTTTTCGTGCTTATACCCAAAAAGGTACCAGTAATATTTTTTACTCAAAAAACCTCTCACCATACTTTTAAGTGATTTCATTTTCTTCTCTCTCTATTTTAGATTATTATTGTGAGGCCGATTAAGGAAAACAAGTTTAATTTACAGATTAAACCACGTAATCGGCCTCGACTTGGTAGGCGGGGTGAGACTTGAACTCACGACCTACGCTTTATGAGCGCGTTGCTCTAACCAGCTGAGCTACCCGCCTTTATTTTACACCATTTTGAAAAAAAATTGATGTTAATTGTTTTTTAATCTACTACAAAAATCAAATCGTTAACTTTTTTTAGCTTATCTCCAAAAAAGTGTTTTGGATCTCTACACGTATAACCAATATGTGTAGAAACAAACTGATAATGGTCAGATAGTTTTTGATAAATCCCTTTTTTGTAAACTTGAACAAGACGATCATTAATAAGAGTAAATTCTTCAGTAATAGAATTTTGGAGATCATATTCATGAAATTCGACATACCCTTCTTTCAGCCCAATTTGGCTTTCTACTTCTTTTTTGAATATAGATTTCGCCTCTTTTACGCTTTTAGCAAAAAACGAAACAAAGAAAACATTTAAAAAATCAACTGAATGAACGTGACAGGAGAATTTTTTAAATGTTTTGAGGTAAGCAAATTCTTTGAAAGAAGAATTTTTTTTATTAAAACACTCAATCATTTTAAGATGTTCATCCCAAAAACTTTTTTCGCTATGTATTTTTTCAAAATATTTGTTGTTGTACTTTTCAGCGATTTCAGGTTGCACACTACCATCTTTACGCCCTTCATAAATACCTACGTCTGATTCAATATCTATTAAATTAGTAAAAGAGATATATTCTTCTCCTTCAATCTCAACTACAAATTTTGCGTAGTTTTCGATTTCGTTCTTGATGCTTTTTAATACTTTAAATTCACTCATAGTTTTTGATGTTAATTGTTATTTTTCCAAAAAAGCCAGCCTGATTGCCTCTTCATTCTTATTTAACGCACAAGCAAGAGTGTAAACCCGGTTGTGTATTTTATCCCTTTTTTCAAGCTGCTCTTCGCTAGCATTTTGCCAAGCATCCTTACTTGTTGCACTTACTCCACAATATTCTCTTATCTTCAAGCAAACACTATTAATAAATTTGTGATAAGTTTTTTTGTCCCCGTGCCGGTTATATAAAACCCCTGTCATTTTATTGAATGATTCACCTGATTTATTCCTGTTTTTTAGCAGGAAATCGTGCAACCATTTGTATGCCTCAAGTTTTAGTTTTGGATGGATTGCAAGTGCAATATCTATCAGTAAAAGAGGGTGAACCCACGTTCCGCCATTCCTTCCTTTTGATATTTTATACGCGTCTACTTTTTCGCTTTCTTCAATTTCCTTGATAAACTCTTTTGTTGAATTATACTCAAGAAATTGAGATAAATTAAAAGGGTTTAAATCTTTGCCAACTCTAAACTTATTGCCAGCTTTCACAACGTCGGTCGCATTAAAGTACTCCTCTTTGGACTTTTGCCTAACTTCGACACCAAAGAGCTCTCTTTTCATTATTACTTCAGTCTTCATAATCCCTATTTATTTGTTAACTTATTAAAACTGTTTATATAAATCATTTTAATAAGTCAATAAAACAAAATATATTAAAAAGGTATATCGTCTTCCATAAAATCATCTTCAAACTGGCTATTTTTTCTAGATGGAGTTTGTTGGTTTCCCGAATTTGACTTGTAATTATTATTACTAGAATTCCCGCCATTATCACTTTTTGAATCTAAAAACTGCATGGTTTGCGCGTTTACCTCCGTCGTATAACGCTTATTCCCGTCTTTATCATTCCATTCGTTAGTCTTCAAACTTCCTTCAATGTAAACCTGTTTACCTTTTGAAAGGTATTTTTCTGCAAGATCCGCAAGTTTGTTCCACATAACAATGCGATGCCACTCTGTTTTCTCTTGCTGGTTGCCTTCCTGATCTTTGTATTTCTCAGAAGTTGCCAAGGAAAACTTGGCAACTGTTGACCCGCCATTTAATAGCGTTTTTTCTGGATCTGAACCAAGTCTTCCGATCAGTATTACTTTATTTAAACTCGCCATTTAATCCTTCTAAAATTCTAATTATTTTTTCTGTTTGAGAGTTTTGAATATTGACCAATTTAATTATTGATGGCGTAGGGTCCCTATCTCCCATTCCGACAAGGAACTCTTTTTTAGAGTCTTGCTGCTCTTTTAACACTTCAATTAATTTATTGAGACTTGACATGGTTTACCTCCTCTAAAAAACCGCCGTCGGCTTCTTCCGTACTCATAAACCCCATATAGGAAAACGACGCGACTTTTAGATTTGAGTTGTTGGTCTCACTTAATTTTGACTCAATTTCGTTAATCTCGCTCATACTCACTTTCTTTTCTGGAAATGCTGAAGTTATAGTTGAAAAACCTTCAGCTCCAAATAAACTAAAATAAAAAAAATGCATTTTAGTCTTTACGTAGTCTAAATCTCTTAGTTTCATAATCTCTCTCTAATTATCATGTTTTTAAAACCTGTTTTTTGTAGGACAGGAAACCCCGCTGCTTATTTTTCGCTGTGAAGCTAGACTTTAAGACTGCTTAAAAATGTCCCGCTTTAATCTTCTATAGTGATCTCAATTTTTATTTTGTCCAGTTCGTGACCATCCATTAATTTTACTAATTTTAAAATCTTCGGGTGGTAAATAAGAGGAATTCTCAACGGTTTTGTCGGCCTGCTAATATAAACCAACCCTTTACCAGACCGCCCGGGGACCAGCCTTTTTCTTTTCTTTTTTTCAGCCATAATTAAACTGTTTTTTCATTCAGTATTTTTTTCATTACTGCTTGCTCGTCTTTTGAGTATTTGTGTATTTCTCTAGAAAGTCTTGTCACGTCATCATTTTTATGAGCAGACCAGAATCCCATAATATTTATTAAGCCAGACCTACTAGCTTTTGCAATAACATCGTCCGCTATACCTCTTCTTTCCAACTCAGAGGTTAGAGCGCATATAGCAGAACCCAACCAATCATTTTGAGTTTTTAACTCTTTCATACAGCGGTAATCATCTTTGTTCTTTTCCTTGGATCTTAAAAGTTCTTCCCTTTGTAATTCTCGATACTCCTCTTTCCTTCCATCGTAGCACGGCATTTTAAACCTCTTAAAATAATTTATTTAACTTATTCCTTATACGTTACAAAGAAGACTGAGTCAGTCAACTCTTATTTGTAACAAATAATAGTTAATCTCTCCGATTATTGCGTGGCCTACTTTCATAATATAGCCGGGTCCCAAGCCGTTTTTAAAAAGATAGCTCCTGTTGCAGGTTCCACTTCGTCTTTATCTAAAAACCTATTTGCGACAACATGGTAATTAAGCGGGGGGTTAAATTGTCGGTG
>Ga0307983_1000223_pt1 | contig 29999 bp, 19 predicted proteins | sample OrgLakmetagen991_FD_201845 | JGI IMG/M metagenome (GOLD analysis project Ga0307983, IMG submission 201845) | Saline water microbial communities from Organic Lake, Antarctica - #991 | ecosystem: Environmental > Aquatic > Non-marine Saline and Alkaline > Saline | place: Antarctica: Organic Lake...
TGTATGCTATCTAGATCTAGATACTAACATTTATTATTTATATGTGTTTATGTATTATGTATTATGTATATATATTTAAAGTTTGTAAAAATAAGGATAACACGCATGTATGCTATCTAGATCTAGATACTAACATTTATTATTTATATGTGTTTATGTATTATGTATTATGTATATATATTTAAAGTTTGTAAAAATAAGGATAACACGCATGTATGCTATCTAGATCTAGAGACTAACATTTATTATTTATATGTGTTTATGTATTATGTATTATGTATATATATTTAAAGTTTGTAAAAATAAGGATAACACGCATGTATGCTATCTAGATCTAGAGACTAACATTTATTATTTATATGTGTTTATGTATTATGTATTTATATTTGTTTTAGTATATATATTTAAAGTTTGTGAAAATAAAAATAAAAATAAAAATAAAAATAAAAATAAAAATAAATAAAAATATAAATAAATAAAAATAAATAAAAATATAAATAAAAATAAATAAAAATAAATTTAAAATTAAAAACATTACAAAAACAAAATAAATATATTATATGGATAACACGCGTGTATGCTATCTAGATCTAGAGACTAACATTTATTTTTGTAATATATGTGATGTTTTTGTATTATGTATATATATTTAAAGTTTGTGAAAATAAATAATATATATAATGACTATAACAAAATATATAATGACTATAACAAAAAACACGACAAAAACAAAATAAATATATTATATGGATAACACACGTATGTTATTATTGACAGGGCTTTGCCCCGTGACCCCACCGAACTTTATACTTCAAATTTACATTTTTGCCCAAAATTATACCCTGATACGACTAAGGCAAATACACTGGTTTTCTAAGGTAAAAAGACTAGCAAAAAAGTGGCAATATTTGGTAAAAAGTCGGTGGGGTGCGGGGCAAAGCCCTGCTTATGGCTATCATTTATCCAAATATGTATTATGTATTTAATATTACGCGCTTTATTTTTATGTTTATTTTTATGTTTATTTTTATGTTTATTTTTATGTTTGTTATTATCCAAAATAATAACACATAATATTCAAATATTAAAATATTCAAATATCAAATCTCCCTAATCTAGTCTGCTAACCACCAATTATCATCCAAATACGGCGGTAGTTCACCCGTATCTATACATGCCGTATATCCAGGCCCCCTCTTTATACTATCATGTATCTCAGCTGAACTAATTGCACGCGGGTGATATTGAAGCCTTGCCAAATTACCCTCGAAACCCCCATACATATTAATCCATAAATCACCATTGTTTTGGCGCGGGACACTACTTAACTTTTTACGTGTCTTTAAAAATCCATTTATATATACATCCAAATCATTATCATCCAATACTAGTGCCACATGTACCCATTTACGTATTGGCATATTATGTACATCAACCCACTCCAATATTTCTTTCTGTGTATTCATATATACTCTCATTGCATTGGTTTCAGGGTGTAACCATACCCCTGGTGCCCTATTTGGATAACTCTTAGCATCACCCTTATGAAATACATGCTTCCACTCACCACGTAAATAATCATAACCCTCCACCATAATCCAAAATTCATACGTGAATTGTATACCATTCTGATTTTCAGACCTTAATATTGGCCGATAACCGGGGTTAGATGGATCTTGGCTGATTACTATGGCATTCTTACTATTTTTAATGCCCTCAACTAAAAAAGGTGATTCGATGGACGCAATACGATATTGGTGGTATAAATATTTAGATACATAATATATTGCTATTACAACTACAATAATAAGAACTGCTTGAAAAAATGTAGCTACCCAACTATTATTAGTCGTGTTTGTTGCTTCCGATAATGTTTCGGATACTGATTTACTACTTGGTAACTTATCACGTATTCTTTGCATGAAACTAGATCTAGGTATTGCATTGTTTTGTAACCTGTTATTAACTATATTATCAATATCTGTCGAATCTTTTGACGGTATTCTTTCTGTTGCACTCTTTATTATTAAATTATTATTTCTTACTGTTTTTAATATGCTATTTTCATTATTAACTCCCTTTTTACCTTTGTTATTGTTTTTGTTACTGTTGTTATTATTTTTGTTACTGTTGTTATTATTTTTGTTACTATTATTATTGTTTTTGTTACTGTTATTACGTTTGTTATTATTGGTTTTGCCAGCAGTATTTGTACTATTTATTGCAGATGTTAAACTTGCTGTAGGTGGCGGTATAGATGTGTTTAATGTTGTATTATTAGCCTTAGTAGCACTAACTATTGGAATATTACCGCTGCTATTACCTATAGTAGGTGTGTTTCTACTATTTACCCTAGATGTTGCAGTATTTGTAGCATTTCGTTTGTTGTTATTGCTATTCGTTCCAAATGTATTTGTAGGGGCCAATAATGTGTTATTTTTAGTGTTTCTAGTAGCATTGTTATTACCTAGCGGTTTAGGACTAGGATTCGTGTTCATTATTCAATATTTATATTATATATTTATATGTTTATAGTCTTTAATATATCCTACTATGTTTATGTATGTGTTTGTATATGTTTATGTATGTGTTTGTATATGTTTATGTATGTGTTTATGTATGTGTTTGTATATGTATGTGTTTGTATATATTTATGTATGTATTTATATATTTATATATTTATGGTCTTTAATATATCCTACTATGTATTTATATATTTATATATTTATGGTCTTTAATATATCCTACTATGTATATGTATATGTATATGTATATGTATATGTATTATATATTATATATATCTTATTATATATATCTAGAGTATGTTGTTATCTAGTATTGCTTTCTTTTATTTTACAGTTATAAAAAATATACTTTAAAAAATGCAAATAATAAACTATATAGTAGATATATAACAGTGTAATACACTTTGGCAATAGACATACCCTAGATACCTATACATATACCTATACCTATACCTATACCTATACCTATACCCTAGATACCTATACCTATACCTATACCTATACCTATACCTATACCTATATAAATTTATATAATAAAAATGCCATTATTAAAAATACACCCAATATAACACCCATAACTATATATACCCTTGTGTTACTATTTTTTGGATTATGGCTAGAATCAGGCCCTTTCATATATACACTCTGTACATCACTAGCTGACAAACTAGTATTGCTATATGTTACCCTAGATATACGACCGCTAAAACCATCTTCCGGACACAATACTAATCCATCCGTACTTATTGCCGGAAATCCCGGCATTGGACAACTACTAGCCAAATGACCATCTACATATAAATCTAACACCTGATTATATTGGCTAATCACAACATGTACCCACTTTTGTAATGGAAAATCTGGTACCTGGCAACTAGCTGTTTTCTTTTTCCATTCATCTCGCGTCATTGGCACATATTCATCCCCATTGCATTTACAATCACATTCACCGCTTTCCTCATCCACAACACTATTTGCTGCCGCTGCTGGGCTACTATTTGTTGCTGCCGGCTCAGCACTACCTGCGTCCTCAAATCTTTCATTACTTTCTATATGCACTTTAGCCAACTTATATCCTAATTTTTTACCCGCGTCTGGGTTTGGCAATACCTCCCGACCATCCATAACCGCAAAATAATTATTATTCAGTGGCTTACTTGGATGCACACTTTCCAATATATTCGCAAAAGATTCGGCTGATGATGGGGTCGATTTACCACATTCTGGGTGGTGCTCTTGGCTAGCACGACTAGGGCTTTTATCAGTTTGTAATTGAATAGATACCTCTAGAGTGTTATGAAATGGGTGCAATATAACTTCTGGATTAACAGCACCATCTGTAGCTATGGTACCACGGCGTAATATGTATTTATTTTGATCGCGACGATAATTATAGTCATCAACGTAAATCCAAAAACTCAGAGCGTATTCATTACTAAATGTACTAGGTGGCATTTGGCTACTACTTATTTCAAATTCATTGTCACCACGGTTAGCGCCATCTAGTAATGTAAATGTACTAACTTCCACTTTTTGTTCATCATTATAATATGTCCACATCCAACGCCCAGCACCTATTAATACTGCAATTACAAATATTATAGATAATGCAAGTATAATTGTTTGTGTTGTTGGTGAACTAGATGTACTAGTTCTATTGGATATATTATTATATAATACATTGCGCTTTTTGGTATTTAATGATGTGTTTGCCATCCTAGATTGGATTTTATTATTTAATTTATTAACCGCCGCATTCATTATTACTTATGTATGGTATTTACTGTATGTATGGGATGTATGGTATGTATGGTATGTAGGTTATTTATAATATTAGTGATTATTTATGATTATTTATTATATTATTTAAAGTTAGATATTTATTTATACTAACTTGGTTTTTATAATTATACTTTATAATTTATAGTGTATAGTTTGTAGTTTATAATAACCATTTATATTTATATATAACTTAGCTCTAGCGTAATTTTTTAGAATGCAATGCTGTACGGTATAATTTAATATTACTTAATTTACCACTTACATTATTACCCTCTTGACCTATTAATATATCCGCTGTATCAATATTTACTGGCATTGGTAAATGTTTATTCACTATTTGTATCCCATTTATAAACACTTTAATTTCATTACTATCAAACACTATCGCCCATATATTCCATTTTTGTAACGGCACATGCGGTATTTCAACCGTCGGTCGATGACTATAAAACGGTGATTTACTACCATAATCTAGTTCTATCTTTAATATATTATATTTGTGATTATATGATATAATTGGACTATTGCCAATGCTAATAATTGGTTTATCACGTGCATAAGTACTAGTCCAACGTTGATCACCCCCCGGTGCATTTAAATACATTCTCCATTGCAATGTTAATCCTGGATTTGCTAGGCTAGATTTCGATGAATCTAAAACCGGAATAATAGTTGATACTGGTATACGTCTCTCTATATCAGGGGTCATATCTAACGTCTCTGTCATTATATCCGTTTTATCTCTGCCTGATCCTAGTTTTTGTAATTGTGAGTAATATATAAGTATAATACCTGCGAATACTAAAACCCCAAATAATAATGCTAATATATTATTCATGGCTTCGAAATGCTAGATGTTGTATGTATCGCTAGATGTATCTTTATTAGCTAGTGCTTGTATCTTATTATATATTAGTTGTTATATATATATAAATATAGTTAGTTAGTATATTGGTATATTGGTATATTGGTATATTGGTATATTGGTATATTGGTATATTGGTATATTGGTATATTTATAATAAACTAGGAGATTAAAAAATACAAAATACAAAATGTAAAATATAATATATAATATATAAATAAATACTCTGACACATATAAATATATAACATATATACAAAAATAAAAACCTAAAATAATGCGTATTATAACAGCAAAAGATAACAAAAGTTGTAATGAACTAGATTCATCTATACAACGCGGCAATATAATTGTTCTCATTTATGCCGATTGGTGTGGTCATTGTCAAACATTTAAGCCAGAATGGGAAAAATTTAAAACATTAATGAAAAAGCGTAATGTTGGTTGTGATATAGGCGAAGTTGAACAGACACACCTAGATAAAGTTGAAAGTGCTAGTGCTAATGGATTCCCTACCATTAAATTCTATACCCCTAATAATTCTACCGCTACTTTTGCTAATAATACCGAAAATTACAATTCAAATACTAAATATAAACTAAAAGAATTAGTACCACTAGCCGGAGTACCCACAAAACATAACCCATTTTTACATAATAAAGAAGCAGTTGCCGAACGTTCATTGGTTGCAGAAGACGTGGTTTTATCGAATATGGATAGCCCTGAAACTTCAAATAATGACGCAAATGCTAACCATAATAATGAGGTACCGTATGAAGGCCCGCGGAACACGGATAATTTATTGAAATTTGTAGAAGAAAACTCAAACAATGCAAACAATAACTCTAATGTTACCCAAAATTTGCAACATACTAAAACAAAAAAACCCAAGAAACCTACTACCAAGAAACCCAAGAAACCTACTACCAAGAAACCTACCAAGAAACCCAAGAAACCGACTACCAAGAAACTGACTAAGAAAACTAGTAAAACAGCAAAACCAAGGGTAAATAGTAATAACACTAATGCTAGTAACACTAATGCTAGTAATATAGCTGTAATGGAAGAATTGAGAAATAGTTTGGGTAAAAAGTTTTAGAACTTACTATTTACACTACTAAGTTCTAAAATTTTGGCTTCTAATTTCAAATTTTTTTGTCGCTGATATTCACCATACATATTTGCATACTCTAGTTTTTCACGTAATAGTTCTATATGCAGCTTCTTTTTATCCAAGGTTGTATTATCATTATCATTATTATAATTATTATCATTAGCATTAGCATTATAGCCATTTTTGTTCCTAGGTTGAGCCCAATGTTTAGATGGTATTATGTTATTATTTGGTGGTATATCGATATGGTTATCTAGATCTAGTATAGTTGTGGATTCATAGCTATAATGTGGATTATCAAAAGCTAGCATATTTGAATGCCGTTTTAGTTTTGATTTTAGTATTCTAAACATTATGACAGTATATTTTATTAAAATTATTTTTAGCTATTATTAGCTAGCGTGTGTTATTATTGTATATTGGCATTTCATTATATTTATATTTATATTTATATTTATATTTATATTTATATTTATATTTATTTTTATTTTTATATTTATTTTTATATTTATTTTTATATTTATATTTATTTTTATATTTATTTTTATATTTATATTTATTTTTATATTTATATTTATTTTTATTTTTATTTTTATATTTATATTTATATACTAATATAAAACATATTATATATGTCAACATACACCAGCTCCATTACCCAATATACTCAACGTTGCAAAACTATGCTAGCGTGCAGCAGCGTATACAATCAACCGTAAAAATTTTTTGCGCATTTTCAATATTTATATTCTCTCGCCCTCACTCGTCATCCCAATACCTACTATATTCGCTATTTTACTGACCTAGTTGGATGGTTAAAATGCCAAAATTCCACTGAAAACTTACGTGTTTTTAAAGGCACAATCATAATAGTACCTTGCTTGGACCATAATATTGCATTTTTCCATGTTTTCACGTATTGGTAATGCTAATACTAAGCGTTCTCCAAGGATATTTTGCATATTAAGTTTAATAATAATCCAATAAAACTATTCTACACTGCGTTTTGTCAACTTAGCCAATTAGTGGTGTATATCGGGTCTATTTACGGTGTGTTTTTGGACCTCTAACACCCCCAAGGCCCTTTAAATTTGTGGCATATTTACAATAAACGCGGAAAATATAAAGTGGCTATATAAGATTTAGCTAGCACTAGATCTAGATACATAAAATATTATTTGCTATCTATATTTACACTTACTATATCTACATACACAACTAACATAACAACTAAATTTAAAATTGCTAACTAGATCTAGATACATAAAATATTATTTGCTATATATATATATACATATAATATATGGGGCTTGGGCGGCTAACGTATGCCATTAAATCGCCTATTAATATAATCCACTTCAATACTTTATTATGTCTTTCTATATTATTTGTATTTTTGATAATTATATTTATATATTTTTAATCAATTTTAAAATTTACCAAACTAAATCTAAATAACATAACATTTATTTTTAATTATAATTAAAAATATATAAATATAATTATCAAAAATAAAAATAATAAAAATAAAAATACAATTTACATATATCTTTTTTTCGCCCAAATTATACAATGTTCTACTATTCTACTATACTACTATACTATATACCAAACACTCAACAATTTATATACTATATACCTTAACACTTTGGGCGTTCTTATTGCACAAGTTGGCCGCCCAAGCCCCATACCTCTAATGACAAAGTATACCATATTTACACCACATATTACCAACATATATCCTAATTATACCTAATTATCCTAAAAACATACCATATCATATCTAGAATATGTCACATCAGTATTCTAGATATGATATGGTATGTTTTATCAACGGTTTTAACACTCCTAACACCCCCCCTGTACACTATATTTCGGCATATTTATAACAGAATATACAAAAAATGTAATTTGAAATAACATTATATCTAAACCACAAATATATAAATATAGAAATCCCTATATACACTGTATCCTAGATACTATATACCTACATACACTTACATAAACTTTATATATATCCCAAATATATCCCAAATATATCCCAAATATATCCCAAATATATCCCAAATATATCCCAAATATATCCCAAATATATCCCAAATATATCCCAAATATATACAATGTCAAAACCTACTACACAAAATGTTAAAGAAACTCTATCGACCTCTACTTTAGGTGATGCCACTGAATATACTATATATCTTTATAATTATAATCTATACAATGAATACTTAACCAAAAATACTTATGATAAACTACCTTGGTATTACAAAATATATCATCTAGGTTGTACTGCTCTACATATTCCTAATTATTATTCTTCAAACACCACATGGCATAAATCATCCAGTAAAATAAATATCAAATTTATTCCTTATAAAATAATATATACGAAATATTGGATATATTTTATTAATAAATATTGTCAACCATTTATGCAATTACAAAAAGGATATCTACTAGATAGAAAATTAAATACCGACCGTACCAATGTTGATGATTGGATACTTTGTACACAACTAGATACTAATTTCGACCTTCTCAATATATCCTATCTTTATATTCCTACCCCAATACCATCCCTATCAACCTCATCTTTACTTTATATGCCCAACGAATTATTACGTATTATGTCCAAAAATGGCAACTGGAATTGGAGCACTTATCATAAACTAGCTATGGCCCATCCATCGCAATTTAGAGATATTATGATACGTCTAGTTACCTTAGCACCCAAAAACAATGATACAATTGCAGTTCTTGATTCATATCCACTATATAATTCTATAGATGTTAAAGATTGTGAACAAAATAAAATATATAACACATTATATCCATCTTATACAGGTGATCACAATTCTAATTATATACTCTTTGAAAATGGATCTATACACTATGATATGTATCTTGGCATTATCGTTGCCATAGCCAATGTGTCCAATCACAATCGACTACGTAATAATGTAGTAATTTGGGATATCGCTACCGGTCGCTGCTTATCTCAAATAAAACCCCAACAATATCTTCCTCAATACATGTTAACCAACTCTACATATATATATAACCCTTTTGTTAACTCTATTAAAAATAAACGTAATTTGCAATATAGTTGTCATATGAAAATACGTCGATTTATCAAAACATACTGTAAAGGTATCAATAAAACATATTGTTGGCTAATTACAATTAATAAATACTTCATTATTTCTAATGATCCTACCTACCCCCATGATTATCCCAATTACTATTTAAATGTATTCGAAACATTACAAAAATATACTATAAATCTATATAATATACCTATTGACATGGACCTACGTACCGTTTCATTAGATATGTCAGATTGCAACTGGCTTCAATTTGATATTAATAAACTTCAATTTGAATATCTACAAAAATTAATGCTTAATGTACATCCCCATACAAATATACCTAATCTAAAACAATATAGTTACGACAAATCTTATAATTATAACGTCTTAAATAATAAATATAGCATACCATATCCATTTATCATAAATTTTTGTGATTCTAACCATGAAAAAAATAAAAACTCACCTCATAATAATAATATTCACCAAGAATATATTGAATGGTTCAGAAATGGCTATATGTTACCCATATATGGCATCTAACTATATCTTATATAGTCCTAGCCCTACCTTCCTATAACTTCTACATAATCTATATAGTCCTAGCTCTACCTATATACTACCCTACCTATATACTACTCTAGATATATACTACATATGCCACATCCAGATTTGCTATAATCTTTTTTGTATCATCACTTGTTGCCGCCATCCCTGGTCTCGCTACTGCTGCCAAATCTTCCTCCAAATCTTCCAAATTATTACTTTCAACATCTGGTTGACATATCGCCACCGGTACCCATTTATCAAACTCTGTATGGTACTTACATTCTACCACTGTTGATAATGCACGATCCTTATTATCACGGAAATATTCATATAACCATTTGCTAGTTGCCAAATCTGGAATAAATGCCACACATACTCTCTCATCATCAATAACTGCCCGCTCCGTATCACGATTATTATTATTATTATTATTTACATCATTTATATCATCTGAACTATTTATACTGCTGGCACCGTTCATACTGTTCATACCCATATATAAATTATATATATCCGGTGTCCCTGTCTTAATTATTCTGAATCTCGGCAATGTTTTACCCCTCTTCTTACCCCCCTCAATTAGCTTGTTTTGCTCATTAATTGCCACATAACCTTTGTCATTGCCCTTATCATTACCATTGTCATTGTTATCATCTATACCACTATTTATAACCACAACATTATTAGCATTATTATTATTATTAGAATTATTATCACTAATCGCGCTAGCATGGTTTTGCATATGCTTACGTCTGGCTTTCGGCATAGGTATGGGCATCGCTTCAATATATTCACGTGTAGGCTGTTCCATCACATTGATATATTGTTGTTGTTGTTGTTGTTGTTGTACATTGTCTTCTCTAATATATTCAGAATTAATATCATCATAATTTACGTTTGATTCGTAATAATTGTTATCGTTGTCTTCCGGTAAAGGTATATCTATATATTCATGCTTCGGCTTTACTTGTATTTGGTGGTCACGTGGCATAATCCAACAATAATTACTAAATTGATTATTTAATGTATAAAATACTAGGCCCTTACACACATACGATAATGATGGCATAAATTTATCAAATATATTCGGTATATGCCTGTATTGAAACAATCTTTTACAATAAATCGGACATATTTCTTGGCTATAATCTGATATATATTGTTTCTCTAGGATACTATTTATAATAGCAAACCTAGATAATATATTTTTATTCCTTGTGCTCATACCATCATATACCAATATATCCGATATCAAAAACTGCCATTCTCTATTTATATCCCTAATCAACTCACCCGTAAATAATGTATCCTTTTCAAACATTCTCTTATCAAACTTATATTGTACACAATGCATCTTTGGATAATTATACCCCGGTCTACATTTCCTATCTATATATATACTACATGGTGTTTCATCTATTTTTGTCAACAATAATAAATATGGATTGCCATTTGAATATGTTGCAACTAGATGCTCATTGTGGTTTATATTTCTTATCTTGTTTGGGTCCAATGTTACATACTGTCTGTCTATAATGTTAATTTTATGACTGTTTTGCACATAATTAATTATATCTTCCTTCGTTTTATCGTTGTTTATATTATAACATTCCCTATCGCAAAAACTAATTTGTGACAAACTATTGCTTAATGACAATACCGGAATATTACCCCCCTTTATATCCTCATTATTCATATTATCCCCTGTCATTGCAGTATTTGCAGTAGTGTTAGTATTCATTTTCGTATTCATACTTTGGTTAGCCGTATTCCTACTGTCATATGCATATGCATATATATTATCATCTTGCCTTGGTCTAGCATATTGACCATTTTTATTATATTGTGGTTGTCTTCTATTTCCTATACTGTTGTTGTTGTTGTTGTTATTGTTAGTGTTATTGTTATTGTTATTGTTATTGTTATTATATCCACGTGCCCTATTATTGGGTGCGAAATTTGGCATAAATCCAGACATACTTAATAAATTTACTAATATATTGGTATTTAGATTTAGATTTAGATTTAGATATACAAATATTTAATTATACTCTTAAAAACTTAAATTTAATTATATTTTGGTTAACTTTTTATATGTTTCGTATAATGTTATATAGTTTTATATAGTGTTATATAATGTGCTTGTGCTAGTTGTTGTAATGATAATTAAATATATTATAATAATGTATGTTTGTAGTATAATATATATATAAATTCACTTTTCTTGTTAAACTAAATATAAATAAACTATTTTATGTATGATATATATTTATTTTTTTGTTTTACGGTTATTTTAATTTATATAATAAGAGTATATAACATAAAATATATTAGAATAAAATATTTAATATATAAAATATTAAATATTAAATATTTAAAATATAAAAAACATTTAATATATTAGAATACAAAAATATATATCATAGTATAACAATATTTAATATATTAGAATACAAAAATATATATCATAGTATAACAATATTTAATATATTAGAATAAAATATTTAAAACATATAAACTAGGTATATATAAACTTAGCAATATAAACTATAAACTATAAACTATAAACTATAAACTATAAACTATAAACTATAAACTATAAACTATATATTAGATATAATAGATATCCATAATTTTGTTACATATAGTATTTAAAGATTTAAAGTTACAATACTATAATATGTCATCGGTATCCAGACTAGATACCGATAATATCCACGAATATTTATCATCATTGGACTTATCTAGTAATGCCATCAACTCTAATATTACTGATATAACAAATACTATAAATAAATACCTATCTGATTCTTCCCAGATTGGTGGTGAATATAACGTTGGTGGCTTTATACCTGGCGTCAACATAAACTTTACCGACGATACTAATGTTGGCTATCTAGAGAAAATACGGGATATGACCCCGGCTCAATTCCATCAATTTGTAATTAATAAAGGGCAAATCGGTTCCGGCTTTATAGATACACTTAAAAATCTAATAGGGCTAGGTAATGATATTAAAAGCCGGTTTAATAAGTTTCTAGTGGAATATGACAAATCTATTAAAGCTACTGAAGATAAATTGAAACCACTTGAAACACAAGCCAAAGCTATTAAATTTAATGCTGAAAAGCAAGCTACACTTAGTACACGTGGTATGTTAAACTCTAAAGCCTTGGGTGTTATGAAACATTTTATTGAGTTGCCGGAACTTGTTGGAACTGATAATGCTAGTATATCTAGGCAAGCTAATGCAAAACGTATGATTGATTCTTTAACAACTCAACAAAACGCAATCGCACAACAAATGAGTTCCTTGAATAATACAATTTTAAAATCATTCAAAGGGCGATCTACTATATTTGGTATTAATATTAGTCCCACGAGTACTAAAAAGCGGTTTTTAGGGGTTTTTAAAATAAAACCATCTGCTATACAGGAAATTAATGATAATGTTGAAAAAAGTGCCTCCAAATTTACTAAAATGCATGTAAAATATATTGAATTCGCAGCCGAAATAGTAAAAGCACAAAATCTTAAAAAATTAGCCGCCGAATCTGGTGGTGATCCTAAAAACTTATTTGGTGAACAGAAAAAACAACTTAAAGAATACAAAAAACGCCGCGAGTTTTATGATAAGCTATCTAGTTTTGAAGTAACTAAAATAGAACATGGTAATAAATTATTGGCCAAGAAAGAACAACTTAAAACAGATGTCGCTCATTACCTAGAACAATTCGCCGGTATGCCCACCTCAGTCCAAGCTGCCAATGCCTTATTAGTTGAATGGGAATTTCTAGTTAGGAAATGTCTTCAATCAATTACTACTATTTTGGATATGTCAAATATATACGAAAACGTACTAGACGAATTAAAAGGCGAAATTGCCGATAATGCCAATCTCGTCGCCGGCACATCTATGATGCAACTAGATGATATTAAAAATACATATAAAAAACAAATGATACGGGCCGATAATGCACACACACTTCAAAGTATGATTGCCAATACTGCTATTGATATCCGCAAACTTCTAATAGAGCTAGAACCCACCATTAATTATCAAGAAGATGCCTACCGGATACTTAATGCTCAAGCCTTTATTACCAAAATTATGGACGCCTTTGTTGAAGATAATGACATTATTGGTACCGATGGCACCTCTGCCCGAACTGCCATAACCGATAAATTACCTATGCAATTCGGCACCGGATATGGTAATGTGTCTATGGGGCAATATGGTGGTGTTTATAGTGATCCTTATACTAATGTTTTGTTGTATAATAGAATATTAGCCATAGATAAATATGTATATATGACAACCGATATTAATTTAGTATGTGTTATATATGATAGATTTATTTATATGGGTATACACCATTCATATGTTGATGATAATTGTGGTATGTGTTCAATAGCTAATATATCAACAAATATATGGATAAAGTTACAATATAATATAGTTGATGGTAAAGTTACACATATTGATGGTAATGAAATAACAATACCTGATAACAATCAATTATTAAAATTTAATATTAAGAATGAAAAACATTTTACTAATATAAAAAAGTATATTATTTTCCGTAATGATTTACAATATATTAAATATACATTTTCAAATGAAAATTTATTATATGAATATGAAATTATAGATTGGTGTTATTTTACTGATAATTATAATAATACTATATATGTATTAAATCTTAACACAACTACAGATGATAAAGATAATTTTATGTATAATTATATATATATTACTAATATTGAACTTAATCATAATATATGTTATTCTTTTAATGCATATCAATATTTTTGCTATAATATTTCTATTATCGAAAATAATGCATCAACACCCCCACCATCAGGAGCATCACCACCATCAGGAGCAGCATCAGCACCACCATCAGGAGCAGCATCACCACCAGGAGCACCACCAGCAGCACCAGGACCAGCACCAGCACCAGCACCAGTACTAACACCGTGTAATACTGACAACTTTATAAATATAGACGGCAAATATATCACATATGTATATAAACCTAATCATCGTAACAAACCAAACTATTATATAGGCTTATATATGGAGCGTGCTTTAATTAATGGTATTAATAATGATATTGTAAAATTACATGATACATCTACTATAAATCCTACAACTTCACCTACTACTACTATACATGAAGATACATCTACTAACCCTACAAATTTATATACTATTGTTACTGATATTGATAATTTAAAAAAAAATAAAATGTACAACAGTTATTTTAATGAAGATAAAGTATCATTTACCATAGGTGAAGATGGCGATAAGGTTGCCACCTTTAAAGGCGCAATGGAATCCACAGTCAATGATAAGACCTATACTATATTTTTTGCTGAGTTTGAAAATAGTTATATAGTTTTCTCATACCGTAATAATATATATATACCGGGTACACAATTTAATATAATAAGTAATGGTGATGGCAACAATGAACTAAATATATTAAAAAAAATAGTTATAAATCCACGGTTTTTAGATATGCAACCACAAAATAAAAATATTTTCGTTAGCTGTAGTGAATATATATATATTGGATTTGTAATACAAACGATACAGGATAAAGAGCAACATATAAATCTTATGATATTTGGAGGTAAAGAAGTAGGCAAAATAGGCAATAAAACCACCTATTTTGATATTGGTTTATTATATACTAAAGAAAAAGTATATAAAAAAACATTGTATATTGGCTTTAATAACACAGTATATCGTAAAACCAAAAAAAAGAACAAAAAATATATATATGAATATATAGAAGCAAAAGATACAAAAGTATATATATTAGCTAAAGATACTACAGCCAATGAGGAAGAAAAAAACGATTTTATGGGTAACTATATACAATATAATGAAAATAAAAAAACAAAAAAAGTACAAGCAATAACCGCAATAACATCTATGAAATCCGGTGATAGTTACCTTCACATATATACTATTGATAATAATAAACAATATATATATGTAACGTATACCAAAGGTAAGGAATCAGAATACACAGCAGTATTACTTAATATAAAACCTAATATAAGTATTAATAAGCCAAACAAATTTGAGTTTAAACTAATTAAAGATATAAAAATAACTGATACACCTAAACCTGATAGTTCTGTATTATCTAAAGCAGAAAAAGAAGCCGCTGCCGAAGCCAAACGTAAAGCCGCTGCCGAAGCCAAACGTAAAGCAGATGAAGCCGCTGCCGAAGCCACACGTAAAGCAGAAAAAGAAGCCGCTGCCGAAGCCACACGTAAAGCCGCTGCCGAAGCCAAACGTAAAGCCGCTGCCGAAGCCAAACGTAAAGCAGATGAAGCCGCCAGAGTCGCTGCCGAAGCCGCTGCCAACAAACCCGATGTTATACAAGTACAACAAAATTATTTAAGTACACAAGTTAATTTATATAACACATATTTTACTATGTTTACTGAAGCAGAACAAAATAGTGCTAATATAATAAATACAGATATTAAAAAACAAAAATGTTATGGTGATACTCTTGAAAATGAAGTAGATATGTTAACGAAAGCTATAGAAGAGGTAAAACAAATATTAACAGAATCACCTACAGTATCAATACCTAGTAAAGATAATATTAACAGTATGACTATTCCTAGTGCTATCACGGAATTAGCAGATAAACTTGTTATTGTAACTAATGCCTTAGAACCTAAAGTAACATATGTAGCAAACAAACTAAATGACTTAAACACCGCTAAAAATAATGCCGATGCAAATATCAGTCATGAAAAATTCCAACTTAATACTGCTATAAGTAAACTCAAAGGCAAAATACAAGAATATATAGACATAGAAATACCGGATTATAGTACACTAACTGATAGTACAAAACTTAAAAGATTAGTTGATGATAACCAATCTATCATTGACAATGCAAAAATAACCATTGATACATCCGAAACTAATATAGAAGAAAAAACACTTGAAACATTAATAGATAGTATATCGGCAATTTACATTGAAGAAACTAAAGTAAAAAATGCAATAGAAGCGTTAAATAAAGCAATTAAACCTGAACAAGGCAACAATAAACCACCTGTGGATGCTACTGGGCCCAATTTCACTACTATATTTAAATATTTAAACACAGCCACTACTACACTAAACAATAATAAAAAAGCATACATTGGTTTTGTTGGTAATTCATCAACACCAGAGAATGTGGCTCTTATATACTTTACAGATAAAGATTCAACGTCGGCCGACGTTGATTTATGTAAATTTGTAGAAATTCAGAGTTTAAACTCTAGTAAATACAAAATTACTAATGATGATGGCAATATAATTATTTTACCAAGAGATATAACAAGTAACTCACATAATGGATATGACACGCTATATAATATACTTAAACCCGATACTAAAGATACACTATATACCATAGCAATTGATGATGCTAAACAATACTTTGATAGTAATGCACATAATAAAGAATATACTGTTAGCCATAACTCAACAATTAAACTCATCGAGTCCGCAAAAGTAAAATATATGTATTCAGTAGCTAATAATAATGACCATTTAGTCCATGTTGGTAATGTATTAGACACACCACCACACATGTATATATATATTGTAAGTAATAAAGACAGTGGTAACAACTATAAACTAGTATATGCTATGCTTATTACAATAGATCCAACTTTAAAGAGAGATGATGTTAAAAAATATACTATTAATGAACTTACATTTAATGTTAAGGGAACACCGCCACCACCACCGCCACTAACAGCAGATGAAATTACAAATGCCAATGCAAAATTAGTGAAAAAACTAAATAAATTATTAACATCTACACCTACATCGACAAGTACAAGTACAGTGCCATCAACAGGTACAAGTACATATACTTTAACACTTAAGAAGACTTATAATAATTATGATGAAATAATTAAAGATGCAAAATCTATAGTAGATGATTATATTATTCTTGTAGAGGCTAAAGATAATGATGATGAAACTTTTGAAGAAAACCATAAACTCCCAAAAAGAAATATTAATATCGATAGGGCACATCAAACATTTAAATTATTATATGAAGCTGCATTTAACAACTATACAGACGGAATTGGACGTAAACCCGCTACTAGTAATATCACCGCAACACAACAATCTATGACCCAAGAGGATTATTATAAGAAAGAGTTACTTAATAATTATAGTGAACTTTTAACTAATATTAATATAGCAATGACACTTGAAATGTCAATGTATGATAACGTATCATTCACAATTAAATTAAATAAAGCGAAAGACATTGCCACATTAATTGGTAATTATATTAAGAATAACAGTATTATAGCTACAAATAAGCAAGGTGGTAGTGGTTATAAACTAGCATTGCAATATGGTAATATGTCAAGTAATATTGGGCAGATTGGTGGTGCTGGTCCTTCAACTAGATTATCTTCTCTTATAGATAGTACTGATGGTAGTGGATCTGATTTAGGGCTTACAACAGCAGCTGTTTTAGCAGCTAGAGGAACTGGCTTTATTAGTGATTTGACTACACACCAAGCCCCATATTTTCACTATAATACTCTAACTGAATCTAATGCTATTAAAATAAAAATACCGGAGTTTGACAGACTAAATAGTATTTCATCAACTATAACATATAATGACCCTATTTTTTGGAAACCTATAGATATATTACCTAATACAGATAGTAATCCAATACTTTTATTACAATTACCATTATATGGTGTTAACACTTATATTGAACCACCAACTACAGGTGCTGATCCCACTGTGGTTAAGCTATCAGATAAACCAGTTGATGATTATACTATACTAGCAATGGCTGCTGAAAAACTAGGAAATATTAAATTTGTTCCAATATATAAATATACTAACGATACCACACCATATGATGAAAGTGTTACGGTATATAAGCTTATTAAAAAAAATACCGAATTTACAAGAGTATCGGGTAGTGAAGTGATATTATTAAATGAAAAAAAACATACACCAAGTTCATCATCGTTTACACCTGAGCAGATAGCAGAAAATAAACGTGCAGAGCTATTATACCGTATTTATATTCAAAATAATATTACTTATAATAGAAATGTCTATAGTGTTGCATATTATGTATATAATGTATTTCATAAAAAAAGTGGTGTTTTATTAGCAAATTCAGGATTTGATAAAGATAAGTTATATATACTACCGATATTTGCTAGGATAATTCACACAAAAAATGACGGGAGTACAAAAAAACCCGATTATAAGATCTCAAATCATAATTCGGATTTTTTCAATTATAATGAATATCACTTGATAAATCCAATAACACATATGCCTATATTTAGTAGGACTAATATAAATGGATTGGGCAGTAATATATATCCAGCATTATATCTTAAAACATTTGTTGACGATAAAGTTAGAGATATAATGAAACCTGAAGCTAATAGGTTAAATCATGATCTTATGAGAAATGATACTAAATTACCTATTAACTATATGTATCAAAATTATGTATTTGATAAGATTGAAGTTAAAAAATTTAGACCAGTTGTAAAGTATAAGTATGTTAATACGTATAATTTACAACCAAAAGGTGATGTTATTAAAGATATACATACCATCAACAAAAAATTTTGTTATAACCTACATATGGCAAATGTAGTTGTATCTTTGACATATTATATGTCAAAAGCAACTGATATACTACAATATATTTCAATTATAGACAACGATAAAATAAAAGATAGCAACGTTAAAACTTCTGTACGTGAATTTAAAATCCCAAACGTAGGGTATAAATCGGTAGATGATGGTAGTCCAATACCTACACGCTTACACGCCACACGAATTGATGATGCATATACAAGTTCTGCAGCAAATAGTAAACCATTACTATTAAAAACCGTTTATAGTTTATTAGTTAATGGCTCTAAAGATTCTAGAAATGAGTTAAATGATACCGAAAAAAATGACCTAAAAAAATATAGTATTACATTTACAAAAATGATAGGTGCGATTACTGCAATATCAACTGCGCCACCTGGAACAGATGGCGCAGGTGGAACAGATGGCGCAGGTGGAACAGATGGCGCAGGTGGAACAGGTGGAACAGGCGCTGGTGGAACAGGTGGAACATTTGGTTTAGCAACAGGATCAAGTACACTGGTGAATAGTAGTGATTTAGAATATGTTAGAACAATAATATTAAATGAAAGTGGTGATTATCAAAATACCGTTGTTAAAATAAATGAATTGGCAAATGAATTTAAATCAGATAAATACCGCAAGGAATATGTAAGAGCAATAACGGATATGTTAAAGGCAATAATGGATATGCGTAAAATTGATATTAAGATGATAGAATTTAAAATAAAGGAACAAAAGTTGATGGTTCCAAGTTATAGTTTGATTAGCAATGAATTGAAACGCGATGTTAAAAACAGACCAAAGGGTGAACTAGCTACTGAGTCAGCAAAGAAATTATACAATGAGATGAAGAAGCACACAGACTATGCTAGTGTAATTGTGGGTGTAAATAATATAAATGATAAGACCATTATAAATGATGGTAATTTAATTGAATTTATAAGGGGAGCAAGTATGGATAATGCCGAAGTACATCAATTAAGGAGAATTTATAAACCGAAGATGAAAAATATGTTTGACAATTACATGACATATTTTGGTACTTTAGAGGGTGCATTGACAGTAAAAAAATTATTGGATAGTGCATTTAGAGATGAACGGCTAGCAGGTAATATATTGAAGTCACAAAAATTTACTACATTTGCATATACTCTTGTAAGTAAATTTGGTTTTATAAATCCAACTCCGGAGGCTGAGATTCAAGTTTATAGAGAGGCAATAGACACTTATAATGAAGAACAAAGAAAGAGAAAAGAAACTGACGACAAAAATAAAAAGAATAAGGCTGCAAATGGCACTGGGGCTGCTGTAGCACCTGTACCAAGGACTTAATAACAATAATAATAACAATAATAATAACAATAATAATATTTATAAATTTTATCTTTTAACATTGTAAAAATATAGTTTGCCAAGACACTTACATATATAATATAGCAAGGTACACCTAAAATAATTAAAAACAACTATTATAAATATCTAGTATAGATATCCAATATATATGTGTATATAATATAACATATATAGACATAGCATAAAAATAATAGCATAATTTAAAATAGGCAAACATGTCATCTATTATATCAAAAAAAAATAAAAAATCACAATCACAATCAAACTCGTATAATGAAACGTCTATATTTTCTAACCCAATAGCCATTACCGTTATAATGTCCATTGCCATACTATTTATAGTATACGGCATATATTTTTATATATATAGTACTGATAACCTAAATAGAAGCCATACCTATTACGGCCAAGATATAAGAACATGGCAACCGTTATTTACCCTAAATACTGAACATATTGAGCCATGTATTGAAAGATGTACCCTAGATCCTTCATGTGGTGGTATAACTATGGATCGTGATGCTCTAGTATGCACTGGTACTAAAACCGGCGGACAATTACGACAAGATACCGACCGTTACACTGCCTGGGTTAAATCCGCAAACAAGAAGAACACGAAGTTTAATATTAAAGATATGAAAGACATTATTGGTTATCGGGTACTAGGTATGGTAGATAGTCCAATTAAAGTCGAGGCTAAAGATGGGTTACCGGGTTTATCATCAAGTAGTGGATTTTATAACATAAGTATGTATATATTACTGTCTGATTTTTACGAAGCATATGGTAAATGGCGGCATATTACACATCTAGGTACCGACCCTCAACTATCTAGTTTAATTGGTAAATCCTCTTCGGAATGGACAGCGGTTAGTTCAGGATTACCGGACCAACTACCTGGTTTATGGATTGCACCACATACTAATAATATGCGATTAGCCATGACTACCATTCAATATCCTAACCATACAGCTAAGGACAACCAACATAGTGGTAAAGCAATGCATGGGTTACCAGTAAAAAGAGTGGAATGGATAGATATTGGAAATACGCCACCTAATGGGCGGTTAACACATGTATCGGTTAATGTATTTCCGGAAATGGTTGAGGTATATATAAATGGTAAACTTAACAAAACAATGATGTTAAGAGGCAAACCATTGATAATGAATGAGCAACCGGATATGTATTTTAAACAGATGCCTAGACCTGGATTCAATGGTATGTTACAGGATATAATTGTGGTGCCTCGTACATTGACACCAGGTGAAATATATCAATTATCTTCTAATGCCTATCGCGGTTAATTTGCGTTATTTTAAATATTATATAATAGATAGTATATCGTATATAATAGATAGTGGAGCTGTCGGGTTTTTATAAAGATAGATACTAGCTAGTTATAAACTTGATTTTCCACAACGTATAACGTATAACGTATAACAAAAAATATTTGCTAGAAGCCATGTGAAAGGTTGAAAGCAACACCAACAAGCTTGCTGCAAACTATACATTTTGTATTTTGTTTTTAAAAACCGTATCCATCGATATTACGTTACCGGTATGCGCTAGCACAATCAATACATAACAACACTCGTTCATTACTACCAAGTGGATTGGTTACTAATGAGAAACACCACTATCTATATCATATTAATCTTCGTCATCACTATAGTTTCCTATAGATGACATAGTTGTCAATTGATTTTGACCAGAATGGTTGTAATCCGCACTATCGTAGTATTGATATGTATTTTCATGTGTTTCACATGTAATGTCCTGAAAGTTACTAGGATAATCTGCATACCGTGGTTGTCCTTCTACCTCATCTGTAATGATGACACACGATGGTACTGGCATATCCTTTATTTCACTAGGGCAGCGAATCGGACACTTAGCACCGTTATTGTGTACCAATAACTCAAATGCACATGTAGGGCAAATGGAATGTGTGCATTGATTTCCGGCAGTTGTCGGATCATCATTGGTGATACGGACAGCAATCCGGTTGTTAGGATCATTGCAAATCATGCATCTGTGCTCGTAATCAAAGTAGGAGATCTTAGCAGGGTCAATCCGGACATTGAATATACCTTTGTCAGTGACATGGTATATGTTTTTCTTCTCTAGAATTTCAACATCCGGAACGTCACAAAGATCCTCTAAGTCTTCAATTGTCATTTCTTCATTTAGAATCTTAACACCACAGATGGTATATGACACTATCAGACGTGACAAGAACTTTTGAAGGCGACGAAGTAGGTTAAGTGCAATGTACAACTTTTCCTTTTTGTTAGCATCACTTGCGGCAGGCGCATTATAATGACCCTCGACAAATGCATTGACAACAATGCTACCTGATTTAATGTCATTAATGGCATTGGCGATTTCTTCGATAGCCTGCATGGGGTCTTTGGTTGTGGAATCACGGCGCGACAATATATATTGTTTGTCATAAGAGTTGTACTGCATGGCAAGTGTGTTTATTGTAAAATCATTGTAAAGATTTTTAATATCCGTAACAAAGACTAGATCAATGTTGATGGCAGCATCAATCGCATTAAACGGATTGAACAATCCAGTTAAAATACCCCAAATGGCAAAACCATAGTTGTTTTCGTTATCAAATTGTTTTGTATGATGTTCACGCATTTTGGTTTTGTCTAGGTTAAAACCGTGGTTTATTTCTGTCATAATTTTCGTCATTATGACCTTCATTGGAATATGATAATCATTTGAGGAAATGATAATGTCATAATCATTGCACTTGCGACCGGCATACTTGTCACGGACAGCACCTCCGTAAAGTATTGGGCTGACTTTGATTTTCAACTCGGTAAAAACCTTGCATAGCATCATCATCAAAATCATTAACGCCGGTTTTGGTTTGCGTTCCTCCTTCGACGCGTCATTCATTGCTAATAAGCTATTCATAAACTGTTCATCCATGATGTCCCTTCCAAATTCTATCCAAGTATATGTATGTCGCACAAACAAAAGTTGGCAGAAAGTGTTTGAAGAGAGTGTGTTTGAAGAGAGTATGTAAGTAAAGTGGTATAACTAACAATACATTACTATAAATATTTTTAGGTAATATTGCAGTTTTTGCTATTTTATGTAACAAAAAATAACATCATAGTTACCAAAACGCTGCCATGGCATCCGCGCTCACTCATGAGTTAGAGGAGCCTTCCTCCACGAAACTGGGAGACAATTCCAGTTTTCAAGAGCAGATAAAGTATTGCCAAGAGACATGAGTGCTTTCGTATCTTCGTCTATTTGCATAGACCATTGTTGACCCTCAATCGAACCATCCATATGCATTGCGATCAAATTACCATCTACACCGAGATAAACTTTGTACCAAATATTGGGGTTATGATTATTTGTAGGAATGTACTTACCTTCGTATGGTAGGTTTTTATTAATATTTGCACGGATGAGCTTTATCTGTGTAGGATGCTGATTGATTGAAGAATAAGACATTGTGTTAGTTGTATTGACGCTAGAGAGTTGGCAGAAAGTGTTTTGAAGAGAAAGTGTTTGAAGAGAGTGTGTAAGTAAAGTGGTATAACTAACAATACATTACTATAAATATTTTTAGGTAATATTGCCGTTTTGCTATTTTATGTAACAAAAAATAACATCAAGTTGTATTGAACCTAGTAATTTAGAGGTGAAGATGAAATACACAACGTATTACACATCGCAACCTGGTGCACTTCATTGTTGTTATGCATATTAATTGCCATTAGCGTACCATCGGGATGTTGTATAATACGCCATATTATATTCTGGGGATCACGATGAATACATATATACATTGATTCGCGTACATACGTCGAATTAACGTATCCAAGCTTGGCCCTCTTTTCTTGTGGTCTACCATCACCTTCGGGTTCCATCGTATTGGTTATAGGATTGAAACGTAAAGAAAGTGTGAATAGGAAAATGAAAAGTTGCAGAGAAGATAGAGAGTAGACGAAAGGGTGTAAAGAGAGTTTTAAAGTACTATTATTATATAGTTATTACTTATTAATTATTAATTATACCACTTTTTGTTTAAAAATATTAAATATGCCAAAACTCTAAACAATACTAAACAATAGCTAGCTATGCTTAATAAATGCCTTTTTAGAAAAATATGTTATGTAACTATCCATATGTTCATCTATATATTGCCAATTCATACCTACCATTTGACATCCCATATCCCACCACTGTTGAGGATTATAATTCCTTGTCAATACATCACCCTCCACATGCGGTATAACAATAGTCAAACCACCTGCTTTATTATGAGCACGTATAGTCGCCTGATTGAACCACGGTTTATCTATAATAAATGATGGTATACGCCATATTTTATTATTTGCTTTACTATCATAAACGCTACCATCTGTACTATTACTATTACTACTGCTATCAGCGCTAGCATCTGTACTGCTATCTAAATTCATCAAATGTAAACCGGTTACATTATAATCATACCATCTAGCATTAATTAATTCCTCCAATTTACTACCTTCAAACCCACCACTAGATAATAATACAACCCGTCTACGTATTGCACTAAATGGTATTTGTCCAAACTCTTGACCATTATGTTGATATGCATATTTTGGTGGCAATACATATTCATGCAAATAGTCTAGTATTATCTCAGCCATTCTATCTAGACAATATACATTATTATTAGTTGATAGATTAAGACCTATAATTATTGGATCTTTTGGATTTGGAGAACCTGACTCATCACCCCCCGATATCTTAAATGCATTTTGTGCAATTACTCGTATAACTGCCTCAAATGATGTATTATTTAACACTAAATTCCATTGACCTTTTTTATATCCAGCACCAACCATAGGTATGGCATCAGTACCAAATGTACTTGGGAATATAGTAAATTCTAAATATCTAGCACCCGACCTTAATAGTTGTCTAGTTATATGTTCACTAGTATAGCCAAATAATTGATGTCCACTATGGCTAGCATTATAAGAACTAGTAATATGCATTTGATATAGTTTAGTATTACTGTGAGGATTGGCGTTAGTTATTTGTTGGTATTTTGGGTACATTTTTAATTTCTGAATAGTATGGCCTACATTGAATGATTTTGATAAGAAATATAATAATATTAACAATACCAATGCCAAAGTAATTCCCAATACCAATACATAATTATCTAAACTAATACTAGCAACTGTATCATCTAGCGTATCAGTTATTGTTTTTCTGGCACGATCAGCCATTGATACACTACCACTATCTTTCGTAATTCCACTATCTCTCCCTATGACATTTTTTAATACTTGGGATACTTCATCATTAACATCGCGTGTGTTATTCTTAATACCCTTCTTATGTTTACTATCTTTGTTATTGTTATTGTTATTGTTATCTATATTATTGTTAATGTTATTGGAGTTGTTTGAAATGTTAGAATTATTGTTATTATTTATACTAGATTTTGGTGCCATGTTGTATATTCTATATTATTTATATTATTTAAATTATTTCAGAACTATTTATTTAATATATGCTATGCTAGCTTAATTATTTCAGAACTATTTATTTAATATATGCTATTTAGTTTATATGCAATACTAACTTATATTATATTATTTTTTATTATTATTTCTTACCACAACAATATATAACATATAACTATATACTAACACTAGATATACTAGATATAGATACTAACACTAGATATAGATACTAACACTAGATATAGATACTAACACTAGATATACTATACTAACACTAGATATACTATACTAACACTAACACTAGATATAGATACTAACACTAGATATAGATACTATACTATAATACGTTTAGATTCACTTACATAAAAACTAGTAATTGCATCAGCATCCACCGCATTAGATATCCAATTGTCACGCCATCTCAATCTTCCATCATCTAATGCACCTAGGCGCTTACCATCTTCACTGTCTATAAATATTCGTCCACTACTTTGTTTTAACATTAAAAATCGCCATTTTCTACCTAATTTATCTTTATCATCAACTTTCACCATTAAAGCTGTTCCGGTTGCATTATTCAAAACTAATATCATTTTAGATTCAGAATGTATAAGCGCAACATATCCATCTTCAGTTACTCTTCGCATTTCAAACCTAATCATACGATCTCTTTGGCTAGATAAGCCAATTTGCTTATTATCATTAAATAGTGCTATATACCTTCTACCTAATCGTGGGTGTTCCATCCATAATTGTATATTCCGACGTACAATAACTTCATCTAGTCTAATTGTTGAACTTAATATTGAAGTAATAGTACCTGATTGCAAAGGAACCAATATAGGTTGCATAGTTATCCGGTCCATGGATAAGTAAGTTGGATTACGTCGGGTATATAATCGGAACATGTAGTGTGGCAAATCATTTTGTTCTATTTCGGGTGCTAGCTCTAGATAAAAGGCGGCGGCATCTGATTGTGTATCTAGCTGTTCAAGTTCTAATTGTCCGTTGGCATCCATAATCGCAGTATCTTTATTTTTAATCATTATAAGTGGAAAATCACGTGTTGATGATGGGTGTTCTAATAGTTCAAATACACTGGATTCTGGATTGCTAGTGTGTTGTTTGGCGTGTGTATCTAGATATGTAACCAATTTACCGGATCTGGCAGACAATTGTAATCCATCTGCGGAAGTTATTTTGAAAAAGCGATTTAGTATATCTTTATTAACTACATCTGTTGCAACCGGGCCCCCCACGCTGCCATTTGAGGCGCCTAAAATAATGGCCGGATCATTGGAGTTTATACGGTAACCATCAAGTGCGGCGTGTAAATCGGCTGAAGAGGGGGCCAAACGCATACCACTTGGTTTAAGTATAAAACTATTGTGATATTTATGTAAAAATAATTCCAAATATGTTTTCATATTCTCATCTGGTTCTTGATAATGCATACATATAAATTGGGCACCTTGTCTCATTATTGGTATTGGATCCGGGTTAGTATTTGTTGTTATTTGTTCATCATCTGGACGGCGTATTGGGAATATTATAGATACTGAAAACATATGTTTCAATACTATGTCATCACCTAATATATCACGATCGGCTATACCTAGACCTAATACGCCACTATTTAATTTATCTGCTATTTTACTAATATTCCTATATCTATCTAATACTTTGGTTTTAGTTTCATTAATACCAATAGAATTATTTACAATTGGTCCCATATTTTTAGATTTACCATCCGCTTTCAAATCCATTATATCATGATAATTTGTAACATGTGTTAAATGCGTTGAATCACTTGGTATGATGATTTTACTCAAATCATCACTATTTTCATAACCAGGGCCAGCAAATATAATAATATGATTCAATAACTCACATAATGGTGTTATTGCTAATGGCTGTCTCTTATATGGCTCAGGATCTAATAACAGTGAATCGTTATGTATACCATCCCCACCACCTCTACTACCACCATGGTTAAATATAGTTATAATATCACTAGCAATTTGGTCTAATATTTCTACACGATCCGTGTGGAGGTCTAGATATATAAACAATGGATAGTTTATGGTTGCTGTATTTGTGCCATCTATTGATAATTCCCTTTCATAAGTAAATGCATATTGTCTAATAACTAAAATTGCCTCTCTAAATGGTATGCTATTAGTACTAGTAATTCTAGACCCAATTGCTGTACAAACTACTGGTTGGGCAATATCCATGTTGGTACTATCTGGAGCTATTGTTAAATGAATAAACCTAGCACCATTATGTAAGGCTTTTGCTAGCATATCAGTGCTAACGTAATCAAAATGTTGTCGACCAACACATGCGGTATTATAACTACTAGCAACATAATAGTCGCATAGTCTATATTTATGTTGATTTGCATGTATAGGATCGACACATGTATCAAGTTGGTCTAATGTTAACTTTGCTAGTTTAGTATTTTCAGAACGTAACGTATTTACTTTATGTATTGCATTTTGGTTGGTTTGTTGATATGTATATTTATATAATATAATAATCATAAGTATTAATCCAGCACATAAACCAACGAATATTATTTTATTAAAATCATGATCTAGTGCTTTTTTTACACGGTTACCTATAGCTATACCGCCACTATTTATAGTATCTATATTTTTATTATTTGCCATTTTATGTCTGACTAATTTATTTATTTTATTTATATGAAATAATGTTTTATGTTTATCTATATTGTTTTATGTTTATCTATATTGTTTTAGGTGTTTTTTAGGTGTTTTTTAGGTTTTATGTTTATCCTATCCTATTTATGCTAGTTGGACTATTTATAATATACAAATCTAGTTTTTATATAAACTATAACATCTAGTATTACTTAATAATTTAATTTGAAAAAAATAAAAATATAAATTACTAAATCAAATAAAATTTAAAAATATGTGTTATAATACAATATAATATGACATAATACAATATAATCATTTATTTGTCCAATGTGTCATACAATTATTACATACATATAAATTGGTCATACGCTTTTTGTCAAGTGTAACATAGAATATATCATTCAACACGCTACCACCATCTGCTACATTACTTGGACATTCATTATTTGGACAAGGTATTGTATTAATATGGGGTATAGTTGGGTCATGTCGTAACCGATCTTTTCTACGAATAAAATATGCCATCATATTCACGTTTTCAGGATTACTATATATACATTTACTAGCTGCTTCATCTAGATTAGCATTACGAATATATGAACAATTATGACATTTATATGTTAACCCTGTTGGTCCATTTTCATCATCTTTAATTTTTAATGCCAATAAATTATGACAGTCCGGACAAAATTCCATATTTTATTGTGATCTTTATTGATGTGTTATAAGTATACTTATACTTATACTTATACTTATACTTATACTTATACTTATACTTATACTTATACTTATACTTATACTTATACTTATACTTATACTTATACTTATACTTATACTTATACTTATGCTATAGATAGGTTACAAATATTATATT
>Ga0307983_1000227_pt1 | contig 29797 bp, 32 predicted proteins | sample OrgLakmetagen991_FD_201845 | JGI IMG/M metagenome (GOLD analysis project Ga0307983, IMG submission 201845) | Saline water microbial communities from Organic Lake, Antarctica - #991 | ecosystem: Environmental > Aquatic > Non-marine Saline and Alkaline > Saline | place: Antarctica: Organic Lake...
GGTTATTCACATTAAAAATATTAAAGAACCCGCTAAATACGCTAAGTTTTTAAATCAGAGATTAAAAAATGGTGGGGTGAAGAAATCTTTGTTTTAAAGCTAAGGTCCTCATAACGAGTATACTACGCTCATACAAGTCAAAAAAGTTTGTCACCTCTTACAGAGGCATCAAATTTTTTGTGGTAACATGAATGTTTCTACTAATTTCAAGATTTCGTTTGAGTTAAAAAGGAATAGGCAGGTAAATTAAATTTTATTTTTCTGTTTATTTTTTATTATAGAGAATTTGTCACTTACACGGCCAATAATTTCCCGACTCCAATTGTCAGAGACATAGCTAAGGCACCCCAAAAAGTGATTCTAAACGAAGCTTTTGGCATTGAAGCCCCGCCAACGTAAGCGGATAAACCTCCCAGCAAGGCTAGGGAAATTAATGCGGCGAATGAAACGGTGTAGAGGATTTGTTCGTTACTAGAAAAATAGGCCACTGATACGGGTAACCCAGCACCAAAAATAAAACTGATAGCGGAAGCATAAGCCGCCTGGAAAGGATTCGCAGTCAGTTCTTCGGTGATGCCGAGCTCATCTCGGGCGTGCGCTCCCAGCGCGTCATGTTTTGTGAGTGCGACTGCCACTTGCTCCGCTAAAGGTTTTTCTAAGCCTCTGCTAACGTAAATATTGGTTAACTCTTCGAGCTCTTCCTTTGGCTGGGTTTTAAGTTCTTCTGCTTCTTTGGCTAAAATGGCTTTCTCGCTATCGGCTTGTGAACTTACCGAAACGTATTCACCGGCCGCCATCGACATAGCCCCAGCCACTAAACCGGCCACAGCGGAAATCATAACCGTCGTGTGGCTCACGCCAGAGGCCGCAACTCCCACGGCTAAGCTGGCCACAGACACAATGCCGTCATTGGCTCCTAAAACAGCAGCTCGAAGCCAATTTATGTTTTTGGTATCGTGGGTTTCTAAGTGCATTTTTGAATTTTTTATATAGCCAAAAATAGTTTATTTAAGAATAAAATAAACCGTTTTGAGCCTTTTATAGGTAAGGTATACCTTAAAAAATGCCGTACCGGCGCTTGTTTTTGTCGTTGCTCCTGCGTATCGAACTCATAGTCGTTCAATCAACGCTCATACAAATCAAAAAAAGCTACTAAGCCATGAATGGCTCACTAGATTTTTTTGTGGTGGGTGGGGCGAGGATCGAACTCGCGGCCAACTGGTTAAAAGCCAGATGCTCTACCACTGAGCTACCCACCCATCGAAGATGGGGAAAATTGAAATGTTAAATTTGGTGGAGCCTAACGGAGTCGAACCGTTGACCTCCTGCGTGCAAGGCAGGCGCTCTAGCCAGCTGAGCTAAGGCCCCGTAAAATTTAACGAGTTACTTTTAGTTAACCCCTGGAACCAACGGACCAAGAGTGGCGCGAAGGAAAGATTCTAAACCGCCGGTCATCCACATAAAGGCTAGAATAGACATCGCCAGACCAGCGAGTTTTATGAAGGTGTAAGTACCACCGCCAGGAAACCAGCGCTCTGCGAAATCGAATCTACCAGTGAAGTCTACGACTGGTTTTGTAAAGGCAATCATTGAGATGCCTCCTACAATCAGGAATAAGCTTATAAGCATGTGCAAACGCGAAAAGAACTAGGCTAAAAGTAACCAGATATTAGGAGTCATGAGCCGTTTGTCAAAATTTAGTTGAAAAAATGCCTAAAAGGCGCTATAATACTGAGATGCTTAAGAAATTCTGTGCTCGCTTTAAAGCCCCGCTGGCGGCTCTTATGTTGTTGCTAATGCTCAATATTTGGATCAGCCCAGTACTGGCACAAAGCTTGTTACCAATGCCTGTGAATGGCGCTTATGGTGGGATTTTAGAAAATAATAGAGTAGCCGATATCGTTCAAGAACAGTCTTTAAGTTATAACTTTTTTGAAAGTATTATTTACGGCGTTTTCAGTGATGAAAATATCCGATCGGCCAACGTGGTGATTGGCGTCGTGGCTATTTTATATTTAGTCGTGATTGGCGCCCGATTTATTTTGTCTCAGGGTGAAGAAGAGGCGATTCAAAACGCTCAAAAGCACTTTGGGTTTCTCGTTTTGGGTTTGATGATTATCTCAGTCGCGCAATTTGCGGGATTTACTATTTTCAACCCCGCGCAGTCGGTCAATCCAGATTTCTTTGTTAACAATAACATTCAAGAAGCCTTCTACTCTAAGGCCATGCAAGTAAAACTATTTATTCAGGTGCTTATTGGGGGTATCGCCTTACTTTCAATTATTACCTCAGCGTTCCGTATTATGAGTAGTACAGGAAACGAAGAAGTGATTGGAAAAGAGAAACAGCTGCTTATTAATTTTTTATTCGCGACCGTGCTCATTATCGCGGCTGAAGTGATTGTAACAGGCGTGTTCTACTTACCAGGAGCGAATCGAGATGGGGCTTCAAATCAAGCGTTAACTATTGGTATAGAACAAATTATGGGCTTAATTACGGCCTTACTTAGTATTGTAGCAGCGGCGTCGTTACTCATGATTATTCTGGCTAGTTTATATTATGTCATTTCACTGGGTGATGAAGAACGAGCAGGCCGTGCCAAAAGGCTTATCATTGCCAATTTAGTGGCCATTGTAATCGTCTTCTCAGCGTATTCTATTCTTCGTTTTTTCTTTTAAACTATGAGAAACCTTCTTCTCGGTCTCGGGTTTCTGTTTATTGCCGGTTTTAATGTAAACTCTGTGCAAGCACAATCAGCCGTAACGCCTGATACTAACTCGATTTTTACCACTAATACTATTTTCAATAAAGATACGTTAAGTGACTACACGGGCGTAGAAGACTTTGTGAACCCAAATCCGAATAGTGATATTAATCCGGGGACGTTTTTTATGCGTAATATTTTAGTCGTCGCGATTCGATTTTTTGATAAATTAATTGTGCCGATGGCTATTTTGCTGCTGTCGTGGGCAGCGGTGGTTATTGTGCTGCGACGAAACGATGAAGAGCAATTTAAAAAACGTTCTTTGCAATTGGTTTGGATGGCCGTTGGATTTGGGCTTATAACTGGGTCTTTCACGGTGGTTGATAAAATGTTCTTTGGCATGAATGGTGACATTTTACGAGACGACAGCTCGGTTGGGTTTGGTTTACTGGCGCGAGCGGAGATTAATGGAGTAGCCGAATTTATTATGGCTTTTGCTATGGCAATTGGTCTGCTGTTTATCATTATTAGTGCGGTTCGGCTTATGTTTGCGGGTGAAAACGAAGAACAAATTGAGAAAATTAAAACACATCTTATTTGGTCGGCCGTGGCGATGCTACTGCTACTTATGAGTTACACGATTGTGCAAATTTTCTTCAGCTTTGATGAGCAAGGGCGACTCACTGGCTTTGATACCGTTGGTATTTCAACCGAGCTAGTGACACTGGCTAATTTCTTCCTTGGGTTTGTCAGTTTCTTCGCGGTGATCGTGTTAATTTACGCGGGTATTCGTATGATCGCTAACTTTGGCGATGAAGACGCGGTTGGTAAAGCTAAAGACACCGCTAAATATGCGGTTATTGGCTTAGTGCTGGCTTTCTCGGCCTTTACCATTATTCGTTTCTTTTTACTGCCAGGCGGCGGCGTTTCAGGGGCTTAAATTTAAGTATTAAATAGGTTTTAATCTCGTGACAAATTTGATTGGTTCTTTTAAGATGCCTTTGAACATTTAGGTGAGAATTATTAGTACGCTCACAAATTTAACTTCGGATGTCTGAGTACCAAAAGTTTACAAGCTTACTGGAAGACTGGTTTGCACACTTCGGAAGAAATTTTCCGTGGCGTGAAAATCGGGATCCTTATTATGTGTGGGTTTCTGAAATCATGTCGCAGCAAACCCAAATTGACCGGGTGGCCGATAAATTCTTTCCAAGGTTTATAGAGACTTTTCCGAATGTAGACGCCTTAGCGGCGGCTGACTGGGAAGTGGTTTATCCGTGCTGGGAAGGTTTAGGGTATTACAACCGAGGCAAAAATTTGCTTAAAGCGGCCCAAGTAATTGTGGCTAAACACAATAGCCAAATGCCAGATACCGTGACGGCCCTTGAAGCGTTACCGGGCGTGGGAAAATATACGGCTCATGCGGTGATGGCGTTTGCGTTTGATAAAAAAGTGCCCGCGATTGATACTAATATTAGTAAAATTATTTCGGTGTTGTGGCCCGGTCGAGACACGGTTGAAGTGGCAAACGAATTAGTTTCGCTATCACAATCGGGTTACGCCTGGAATAGCGCCATGATGGATTTAGCCAGTAGCCTGCGGGCCGGTAAAACTATTGAAGGTGAATTAGGGGAAACCTATTTTGCGGATGAAGCGGTGCGGGATTTATTTAAACCGAAACGAAAAAAGCCGGTTAAAAAGGCGAAAGTTGATAAACCTAAAAAGCGTAAACACCGAATTGAAGTCGGGATTGCGTGTATTTGGAGAGAGGGGAAATATTTAATTCAAGCGCGTCCGAAAGGCAAAAGCTTTGAAGGTTCTTGGGAATTTCCGGGTGGAAAACGAGAGAAAGGAGAGAATTTTAGGCAGTGTGTAAAACGTGAAATTCAAGAAGAAGTTGGGATTAACGTTTCGGTTCGCCCCCATTTTTACGAGGAGTTGCATGAATTTGAACGGACGGAATTGCTGCTACGCTTTCATCGTTGCCAAATTCAGGCCGGTGAACCTTCACCACAGGAAGAACAAGAATTGATGTGGATTGAACCGGAAAAATTTAGCGAGATAGATTTTTTAAAAACCAATCATAAAGCTTTAGAAAAACTCAAGTCTATGCGGGTTTAGAGATTGATTTCTTAATCTAATTTTTTGTCTAAAATCTAGTTATGAAAAATCTAATTTTTGCCCAACGCACAGACGAAAATTCTTATAGCGCTAGTTGGCTTGAATTGTTTTTTGATTTAGTTTTTGTGGCCATGGTGGCCCAGCTAACGTATCACTTTAGCTATAATCATTCGACGTTTGAAGATTTTTTGCAATTAGGGATTGTGGGCTACATGATTTTTTTATCTTGGATGCTAACCACGGCTAATCGTAATTTGCGGCAAGAAGAAGATCTTACCGATATTATTGGAGTCCAGTTACAAATGGCGTTAATACTGATTATGAGTTTGACGCTCCCACAAGCTTTTGCAGAGTATAGCTGGCTTTTTTTTGGAGCTATGGGGCTTAACGGTTTTATAGGTTTGGCTTTTATGCGACGTATGTATCGATTAAATCCTCAAAGAAGACCGCAAACTTTTAACGTCTGGTGGGGGTTTTTTATGGCTTCATGTCTTTGGTTTGTAACCGGATTTTTGGAAGGTGTTTATTTGTATATTGTGGCGACTTTAGCGCTCATTACTCATATTGCTGCGCCTATGACACAAGGTAAAGGGAATGTCGTGACGATGTTAAACATGGATCACCTCTTGGAAAGGCTCGGCTTGTTTTTGCTGCTCGTTATGGGCGAAGCTGTGTTGGTAGTAGCCCTTATAAACAGTGCTGCTGGTGAATTTAGTTTTGAACAGCTGGTTATTGTGTTATCCGGTTTTATACTCATGGTCGCACTTTGGTGGTGGTATTTCCCGTATATTCATAACCACGCTCACGGTAAGAGAGCGCCGTGGTTCCAATTAATGCTGCATACGCATGGGTTTCTTTATGGTAGTTTGATTCTAATTGCGGGAGGGTTAAAAATACTCTTAAACGATCCTTATTTGCCTATCTTTCACGCTTGGATTTATCTCGTTGGCGTTTTGTTAATGGTGGTCACGTTTAATATTATCAGAGCCACTCTCACCCATCATCCCCTAGAGGCGGTAAAATCAATAGCGGGTTTTTTAGTCGGATTCTTAGTTTTAATTTTGTTTTGTTACTGGCTCGATTTATCCGTTTATTACTTGGTAACGGGTATTAGTATCTGGCTGCTTTTATACGTGGCGATCGACTACCGCAAACATTTCGGGAATTCGTGTGTGATTTATTAAAAGAACACTCTTATTATCACCCACCAAATAGCTAACGCTGAAATAGCGATGGCGAAAACAGGCACAAAGTATCTATCAAGCTTGAAGTGTTTAAGCGCCCACAAAAACGGCACAAAAAAGGCTAATATTATTATCTGACCGATCTCAACGCCAACGTTAAAAAATAGTAGTGACGGCAGTAAGCGGCTGGCGTCAGGGGCTACTTCAGCAAAAACGCCTGCAAACCCAAGTCCGTGAAACAGTCCAAATAAGAAAATAACCCCGATGCTGGTATGCGCGTTAGCAAACCACGGATATTTTTTGCTGAGAAACACCGTTGTTATAGCCATATAAGCAATAGAGGCGGCAATAATGGGTTCCACAATTTTGCCCGATAAGGTCAGAATATTAGTGCCGCCTAAAATTAAAGTTACCGAGTGCGCGAGGGTAAAAGCGGTCACCATTTTTAAAATACGACGCCAGGTTGGTAGTAGCAATACGAGGCTCATAACAAATAAAATATGGTCGAGCCCAATTAAAATATGCTCTACACCTAAGACCACATAATTCTTGGCAAATTGCCACCAGTTTAAGTCTGTCGGGGTTTGATACACTTCATCAAAAGTGTTTCCAATTTGATCGAGTAACACTAAATCGTTGAGTGAAAACGGACTTTCGTCAAAGCCATCACCATCAACGAGCCTTTGTACTTTTTCTGGCCAGTCGGTGTCTTTAAGACTTGGTTCTGCGAGCGTAAAGGCTAAAATTTCGGGTTCAGTCGCACTCGGATTGTTGAGTAAATAATCTACTAAAACTGGCGGCATGTTAAACGTTTGGGCGTTATCATCACCGGTCCAAAGTTCAGCGTCACCGGCAAAATCAGAGGCGTCTATAAACGCCTGCATCTCACTATCGGTGGCATCTGGATTGGCAGCCATAAAAGCGAGTAACTCTGTGGGAATACTGTGAGCACTGACGATTTGAAACATCATCCCGATAGACAAACTGAACCCTAAAATTAATTTTTTCATAACTTGAAAGACTAAATTTTCAAGAGCACTATAATTAATTTCTCGCTTAAAAAACAGAGATGACAATATTTTAATATTGTTTAACCTAAAGCGTAATGAAAGAGCTGCCTTATTTACCAACGGGAAAAGAAATTTTGTACGTTGCGGAGGATCATGAGTTTATGCAAATTGCTAAAAACGCCGCGTTAAAAGGTTCGCTTGATAGCGCTCATCCTACTGGAGCGGTATTGGTAAAAGACGGAATTCCGATTGGGGCTGGAGCCAACGGGTCGGCTTTCCACACCCGCGTTGGTTGTGTGCGTAAATTACTTAAAGTGCCAACGGGGAAGCTTTATGGTTTGTGTGGTGGCTGTTCGCCTAAAAATCATGCGGAACAAAAAGCTATTAAAGATGCGCTTGCTAAAGGGAAAGATGTAAAAAACGCAGATATTTATTTATGGGGCCACTGGTGGTGTTGTGAGTCTTGTTGGCACGCTATGATAAAAGCGGGCGTTAACCAAGTATATTTACCAGACGAAGCGTGGGAAAAGTTTGGAGAAAAACGCGGCTAAGAATTTTGGCCTACGAGGAGTGCCGCTAAAGTTATTGAGAGTATAAACCAGACGATAAAAGTTATCCGCCAAGGCTGCCAAGGGTTGCCACAAATTATTTTAGCTAAACGGTGGCATAACCGACGATGATGAGTCACCCAGAGATACATTTTTTCAGTCATCCAAGCAAAACCAGGTACGTTTTTGTACAGCCACCAGCCGCGGTTACTGGCGCCATAACTTAAAGTTTTAAAACCAGCGGCGGCGCCCTGGTAAGGGGGCTTATTATTCTCAACTAAATGAATAGTACGAGCGCAGTCTTCAGGCTTTAAGCCCAAAGTGGTGTCTTGATAGGGTATAAAATGTACCTGTTTATTGGTTATCTTTTCCAAATAGTCGACGCAGTACTGGCAAAATTCACAATCACCGTCATAAAGCAACGTTGGCTTTTTCATAGTTTAAGGTTAGTTATTCTATTTTTTAAAGACAGATTTCTATTTTATATCGATGATTTATAATGATTGACGGCTTTTAAAAGAGATATAAACTTCATCAGAAATTATTATTAAAAAAGATGAAGCGTATTAAGTTAAGGGTTTTGCTTATTTTTGTTGGCGGATTTTTTGTTGGAATCGCTTCAACTTTTGGCCTGAGAGCCGGCTTAAATTATTTTGCAACCACGGAGCTTGAACGAAGTTTTAGTGAGACAGCTCAGTTCACAAATCCCTATTTAGAATGCCCAGGCTTTAGTGGTGTTGATACAAAATTAAATCAAGCCCGGGCTGAAATTATTGATTTTGTCGAAGCAAAAGAAGCAAACGATGACAGTTTGCAGGTATCGGTTTATGCCCGTGATTTGAAAAATGGTCCTTGGATTGGGGTAAATGAAAGTCAGCGTTACGTTTCGGCTAGTTTGATGAAGGTGCCGGTAATGATGATGCTTTTAAAGCAAATAGAGGAAGGACGATTAAGTCCTAACGACATGCTAGAGTATCAGCCTGAGAATTTAGATCCGAACCGTGATATTAACAGCGAAGCCGTAGAGGCGGTCGCTACCATGATACCTGGTGAAAGTTATTCGGTATTAGATTTAATGACTTTTATGACGGCCTATTCCAGTAATGAAGCTTTTTTTACGCTGCTTGATGTAACCGATATTGATGATCGCAATACTTTTGAAAAAGCGGTTGGGGTAGACTGGAGTGCCTTGAATTACCCACAGATGGTGAGTGTTAAAAATTATAGCGGTTTTTTCCGGGTTTTATATAACGCGAGTTATTTAAATCGTGACACTTCCGAATTTGCGCTGAACCTTTTGAGTCAAACCCGTTTTGATTTTGGCCTAAAAGCGGGCGTGCCAGAAGGCACCGTGGTGGCCAATAAATATGGGAATCAAGAACAATACCAAGAAGGAGATAGAGTGATCGAGAGTCGCAATGATTTAACGCTGTCTCGTAAAACTAAATTTCTACACGACTGTGGGATCGTGTACCATCCCGAGAGTCCCTACGCTTTGTGCGTTATGACCAGTTCGGCCGAAAAAAGTAACATCGCTTTAAGTGAAATTATTGCCGAGATTTCGAGTATTGTATATCGCTATCGCTAGTGGCGCGTTTGAGCAAACGACGGCTTTAGTTTACGATGCTTAAAATGGATTTAAAAATAAATAAACAAGAGTGGCTACAAACCAACAGCCTGGGAGGCTTTGCTGCAGGGTGTGTTTCTGGGGCGCCTACACGTCGTTATCACGGGCTTTTGTGTGCCAGCTTTCATCCTCCAACCGAGCGCTTTATGCTGGTTTCGCATTTAATTGAAACGCTACAAATAAATGGGCAGACGATACCTCTTTCAACCGAGCATTATTGGCATCATCGCCCACAGCTGGAGGTACCCGTAAAGAGTTTTAGCAATCTTCCTTATGCCCAGTGGCAGTACGCTGTAAATAGCGTCCAGATAGAGAAGTCGGTATTAATGTTAGATCATGAAAATACCACTCTAGTACGTTATACCAATACTGGAAAAGAGTCTGTAAAACTTTTTGTAAAACCGTTATTGGCGATGCGTGATTTTCATTATTTGCGAAAAGATCACCCTGATTTTAAAACCACTATTGAAGGGAATACCGTAAAAGTGCAATCAGAAGCTTTGCCGACGGTTTATTTAAGTGCCAATGTGGATTTATGGCAACCGCGAAGTGATTGGTATCATGAACTGTACTATCACGAAGAAGCTTTACGTGGCTTTGAGGCGACCGAAGAAAATTTTTTACCAGCGGAAGTGCACCATACCATAGCCCCTGGAGCGAGTTTAGTATTGAGACTTAGTACAAAATCAGGCGTAGTGAGCCAAAAGGCTTTTACTCAAGCCGATGAAAAATATGCCTCTAAACCTGAAAACCAATCATTCATTGGTGATCTCAAGGAAGCGGCTCAACAGTTTTTAGTACACCGGGAATCTACTAATGGTACGAGTATTTTAGCCGGCTACCCTTGGTTTTCTGATTGGGGACGCGACACTTTAATTGCTTTGCGTGATTTTCAAGACTTTATGACTCCAGGAGAAGTTCAAGCGGTGTTTAAAACGTTTTTGCACTACCAAAAAGACGGGCTTATTCCCAATCGTTTTCCCGATAATCCTGAAGATGAAATTGAATACAATACGGCTGATGCCACGTTGTGGTTATTTGTGGCGTTGTGGGAAACCCAAAAAAAAGCGCCTGATATTGGATTTTTACAAACGGTGTTTGCCGATTTAACGCTTATCATCGAAGCCCACTTAAAAGGCACTCATTTTAACATTGGTATGCAAGCTAACGGACTTTTAGCTCAGGGTGAAGCCCCGTGGCAACTAACGTGGATGGACGCTAAAATTGGGGATTACACGGTTACCCCTCGGCGAGGATTGGCGGTTGAAATAAATGCGCTGTGGTATAACGCGCTTAAAATATACCAGTCTTTTCAAAGCACTTTGAAAGACAACACTTTGAATGTGGCTAAACCAGTAAAGCAGTTTGAAAAGGCGTTTATTAAAACCTTTTGGCGCCCTGATAATTTAGGGTTGTATGACTTAATTAACGAAGATGGCACGCCTGATTTATCTATTCGGCCGAATCAAATATATGCGCTGAGTTTGCCGTTTGATATATTGCCAAAACCTAAACAAAAACTTGTATTGCAACAAGTCAGCGAAAACCTCTATACCGCAATGGGGTTAAGAACTTTAGCCATTGATGATCCATGTTTTATACCTGAATATAAAGGGACTCCCCTGCAACGTGATTCAGCGTACCATCAAGGGACGGTGTGGCCTTTTTTATTACGAGACTACTGGGTAGCGTACGAAAAAATTAATGGGATTAAAAAAACTAAAATTCAACTTAAAACTGAGATCGAAAGTTTGCAGCATCACTTTTATGCTGATGCCGGAGTTAACAGCGTTTCTGAGATATTTGATGGCCTGCGGCCAGAGCACGGAAAAGGCTCGCCCCAACAAGCGTGGAGTGTAGCGGCGCTGTATAAAATGCAGAAGCTATTAGAGGGCTAGAGTGGTTTTACGGTTTGTCCATCGGCTTCATCTTTTACTTCCCAGCCAATCGCTTTAATGGCATCACGCAGCTTATCTGATTCAGCAAAGTCTTTGTTAAGTCGAGCTTCAGCTCTTTTTTGCAATAATGTTTCAACTTCGTGTGGAAGTTCCATAACCTCAAAATTAAGCACTTCGAAAACCGTGTTAAAGTCTTGTTCTAAAAACTCAACTATTTGTAGCGCTTCATCCGCACGGAGACTCTTTTCGTCTTTTTTCTTAAGCGCCGTTGCCACTAAATCGAACACGACAGCCAGCGCTTCGGCTACGTTTAAATCGTCACTCAGGGCGGCCTTAAATTTTGTTTGCGCTTGGCTGACGAATGCAGAAGTTTGCGTCGGGTTTTCGGTTGGCTCGGGTTCGCAGACCGTTTCAATTAGACGATGGGCTTCTTGCAAGCGTGCTATCGAATTACGCGCTTGAACTAAACTGTCTTCGGTGAAATTAAGGGCGGTTCGGTAGTGGGCCGCCAGTAAAGCGTAACGAATTTCTGCCCCGGTGTAACCTTTGCTTATCAGGTCGCGAATCGTAAAGAAATTACCTTTTGATTTGCTCATCTTTTTCCCATCGACCAACAGATGTTTAGCGTGAAGCCAGACTGGAATATGATAGCCGTGGCTACATTCGTTTTGGGCGATTTCGCATTCGTGGTGCGGGAAAGCGTTATCTTCTCCGCCGGTATGAATATCGGTGTGCGTTAATAAGCTTTGGCTCATGGCAGAACATTCAATATGCCAGCCAGGGAAACCCTGTCCCCAAGGCGATGGCCACTGCATTAAGTGTGACTCGTCTGCACTTTTCCATAAAGCAAAATCAAGTGGGTCTTCTTTTTCGTCGTTAATTTCTACACGGGCGCCAGACTTTAAATCTTTTAATTTATTACCCGAAAGCTTACCGTAGTCATTGTATTTAGCCGTTCTAAAATATACTGAGCCATTAGCTTCGTAGGCAAAACCCTTGTCGATTAAAGTTTCGGTCATAGCAATCTGCTCAGCGATAAAATCAGTGGCTTTTGGGCGACTGTCGGGCGGCAAAATGTGGAGGGCTGTTTCGTCTTCGATAAAAGCGTTGGTGTAATACTCGGCAATATCCCAGGCGGTTTTGCCTTCCGCTTTGGCTTTTTTGGCCACTTTATCATCACCGTCGGCGTCGGCTAAATCATCATTGGTCAAATGGCCGACATCGGTAATGTTTTGTACTTTAGTGACGTTATAACCGGCGTATTTTAAAACACGGGTTAATAGATCTGCCATTAAAAAAGATCTGAAATTACCAATATGCGCGTAGTCGTAAACGGTGGGTCCACAACTATAAATATTAACCTGTCCGGGCGTTTTAAGTTGTGATTCTAAAAGTTCCTTTTTGCCCGTAAGCGAGTTGTGTACATAAAATTCAGTTTTCATCGTATAACAGCATAAAGAAAATTACTCTACTGTCATCTTGGGCTCGAAGATGACACTTAATTAAATTGTGCTACCATAGGGGAGCATGAAAAAAGCTTTGCGATACGCGCTTCCGGTGCCTTTAAAAAAGTTTTTAAAAACAACGGTTTATACCGTGTTAGATGTAAAAGACACCCTGACAGGCAAACGTGATAAAGCGTATCCACCCAGGCGTTTAAACTTTGTGGGGAGTAAAGACTTTAAAGCGGTCGGGGATGAGTTTGCGGAGCTGTTTAAGAATGTAGGCGGTTTGAAACCAACTGATCGCGTGCTTGATATTGGTTCTGGTATTGGCCGGATGGCTTTGCCACTGACTAGTTTTTTAAAAGAAGGCCGTTATGAAGGTTTTGATATTGATGCTCGTGGAGTTGAGTGGTGTCAGCAACATATCACGCCTCAGCATTCCCACTTTAATTTTCAATACGTCGATTTGTATAATAAATACTATAATTCTAAAGCCGCTACGGCACCCTCAGACTTTAAATTTCCCTATCCCGATAGCAGCTTTGACTTTGTGTTTGCGACCTCTGTGTTTACGCACCTTTTACCCGATGATGCGCACCATTATTTAAAAGAAATTGAAAGGGTTTTGGCGCCTGGAGGGACGGCTTTTTTGACTTGGTTTGTGCTGACCGAAGACCGAATAGAACAAATGAAAAGCGAATCGGCTAACGCTGATTTTGCTTATAGATATAAAGATACTGATTTTTGCTTTTATTCGCACGCTAGTAATCCTGAAGCAGAAATTGCTTACACTAAAAGCTGGCTGCAAAATCAGTTACCAGGCGCACAATTTCATTCAGGATCTTGGTGTGGGAGCGATGGGGTTTCGTATCAAGATATTGTGATTTGGCGTCCTAAAAAATAGTGTAAATAAAAGGCGCTAAGGCGGAGCCTTGCGTAAATACTATTAACAAGCCCAGTAGGGTTAAGATTAAGAGAAGGGGGAACAGCCAGAATTTTTTACGTTCTACCATAAACCCCCACAAATCTTTAACGGTTTTTAATTTACTCATCGCGGCTTATTAAATTGTTTTTTAACGCGACTGTCCAATTTGTGCGAAACGAATTAAGCCATATGCGGCAAAGCCGCTTAAAGCGCCAATAGCGTGTCCTTGCCAAGAAACGCCTGGCATAAAGCCAAATACGATGTTTAAAAGCACGAGTACGCCAATCATTTGTGCCATTTGTGGTGCATCTTGCCAGTAAAAATAAGCCAGCACCATCAGTCCCATCCCGATTCCAGAAAAACCTAACACGGCGCCATCATTAAAATACCAAAGCCCAAGCACCGATAAATTCCAGACCAGTAAAACCATTAACAAGTAGCGCCACCAGCCAACATACCGTTCTAAAGCCACCCCCATTAACAGCACAATCAGCATGTTAGAAATTAAATGTAACAGCGAAATATGCGAAAAATGGGCTAAGTAAGAAGCTATATTTAGCTGCCCTCCATAACTTATAAACGGTGCCATCAAACCCAAATTAAAAATGGCCCAAAACCCAATATTAACCACCGATATAACAAAAGTGACGGGCAAATCCTTGTGAAACCGAGGCCAGTCAATGGGGGCTAACATTAATTTTTAAGCGACTTTTCTACAATTACTTTGGCACTCCAAACGGCCCAAATAGTAAATAAAATAAACAGCGGCCAGGCTGTTAAATCCCAAGCGTAGATAATGAGGAAAGTCGAACCGAGCAAGTTTAAAACTTCATCGTATAAAGTGCCTTTATCGAGGTCCGCTAAGTTTTTCATAAAAAAGGCAGCCATTACCATGGCGGACCCAAAGACGCCGAAAAAATAAATATAATCCATTGTTTATAAGTGTAGACGCTTTTATCGAGTAAGTAAAAACTTGCATGAACTGATTAAAGATTTATAAATAAAGCGCTTCGTTTTTATCAAGAGACGGTAAGAGATTTGGCTCTAAGACCCGTCAGCAACCAGTTACTCAATAACAAGGTGCTCCATCCATACTAAGATAAAGATTGATTAAAAAGGGAGTAAAACTATTTATTCATCTTTTTTTTTACATGAAAACTATTTTTACGTCAGAGTCGGTTACTGAAGGTCACCCAGATAAAATTGCGGATCAAATTTCTGATTCGGTGTTAGACGCTTTTTTATCCGCTGATCCAAATTCGCGGGTAGCGTGTGAAGTGCTCGTTAATACTGGGCTGGTCGTGGTTTCGGGTGAAATTACTTCGAAAGCGGATTACATTGATATTCAAAAAATTGCGCGTGATTGCATAATTGAAATTGGTTACGACCACGGTGACATGTGTTTTGATGGTCGTTCTTGTGCGGTGCTAACCGCGATTGATGAACAATCGCCTGATATTGCGCAAGGGGTAAACGAATTACCCGATCATCTGCAAGGCGCGGGTGATCAAGGCATGATGTTTGGCTTTGCGTGTGATGAAACCCCTGAATTAATGCCGTTGCCTATCTCGCTCTCGCATAAACTAGCGCGACGTTTAGCGCTGGTGCGAAAAAATGGCACATTGCCCTATTTAAGGCCCGATGGAAAAGTGCAAGTATCGGTTGAATATGAGGACGATAAACCAACCCGAGTGGTAGCCGTGGTACTTTCAACACAACACGCGCCAGAGATTGAACAACCACAAATTCATGCGGATATTAAAGCGCACGTCATTGACCCAATTTTAGGGGGCTTAGTAGACGCTGAGACGCTGTATCACATTAACCCTACGGGCAAGTTTGTGATCGGCGGGCCACAGGGTGATTGTGGTTTAACAGGCCGTAAAATTATTGTAGATACTTATGGTGGTATGGGACGTCATGGTGGCGGTGCGTTTAGTGGGAAAGATCCTTCTAAGGTTGATCGAAGTGCGGCTTACATGGCGCGGCACATTGCCAAAAGTTTAGTGGGCAATGGTTTAGCTAAAAAGTGTGAGGTGCAATTGGCGTACGCCATTGGCGTGGCTGAACCCGTTTCGGTGCGAGTAGAAACTTTTGGTACGGGTACTAAGGGCGAAGATGAATTGGCGCAACTAGTGCGCGATCAATTTCCACTAAGACCAAAAGAGCTGATTGATTACCTAGAGCTAAAACAACCAATTTATGCGAAAACAGCGGCCTATGGCCATTTTGGGCGTGAAGATTTAGACGTTAAATGGGAGCAAATTGCGCCTTTGGCAATTTAGTCAATCTTTGTTGCCCGCGAGGATGCTTTTTGTAGTGTTATAAAGATGTCTTTCAAAGTAAAAAAAATACGAGAGCGAAAAGGAAAATTTGCCTGGTGGCACAACTTTGAGGCCGCCATTGGCGCTAGACTAGCACGATCTATTTTAATTGCCGTGCCGCTTAGTGCGGTTTGTCTTGTCGGCGTGGCCATGCTGCAACAAGGCTGGCTAACGGGCGATGGTCCAAAGCGAATTATTCCTAAGTTTACCGTGCTAGATGAAACTAACGGGCACACCAATATTTTATTTTTAGGGGTCGCCGGAAAAAACGAACAGGGTGGCAATTTGTCAGATTCGATTATGATTTTATCGATTAATGGTGCGAAGGGGACGGTTTCGTTGCTCAGTTTGCCTCGTGATTTATATGTTGATTCAGAAGTTGGTTCTCGTAAAATTAATGAGATCTATGCCGCCGCTCGTTTTAGTGAAGGTGATGAAAGAGGCTTAGAAATTGTAGAACGGGCTTTGAGTCAGTTTACGGGTATTCCAATTCATTATGCGGCTCTGCTTGATTTTGCCGTGTTTGAACAAGTGGTAGACGAGCTTGGTGGCATTAAAATGTTTGTACCAGAAGATATTGTTGATCCTTATTACCCAGATGATAATTACGGTTTTCAAACCTTTATTGTTCGCAAAGGGATTCAAGAATTTGATGGGGCCAAGGCGTTGAAATATGCCCGAAGTCGAAAAACATCCTCTGATTATAGCCGAGCCAAAAGACAACAAGACTTACTGTTCGCGATTAAAGAAAAAGCGAGTGAATCAGGGGCTTTGTTTAACCCAAATCAATTAAAAACGCTTTATACGACTTTTAGTGATAACGTGGTGACCGATTTAGGTTTACCACAACTTATTGAGCTGGGTAAAATTGCCGCTGGAGTCGATTACGACGGCTTAGTCTCAGCCGTGCTTAATGATGACCCCACTAATCGTGGTGGTTTGTTATACGCCCCCGCCCGTGAGTTCTATAACGGACAATTTGTGCTTTTGCCGCTTAATCTAAAAGACACACAAAAATTTATTGAACTGACTTTGATCACCCCAGAGGTATTGCTCGAGAATGCGCAAATTGCGATTTTAAATGGTTCAAGAATTAGCGGTTTAGCCAGTGATGTAGCGCAAAGGATGCGGCGACTTGGCTTTCATGTTCTTGAAACCGGCAACTATGATTCGTCTGACCCCGTGTTTCGATCTTTCTATGAGAAAGTATCAAATATAGAAACGCCACTGACTTGGGCTTTTATGGAAGAGTATCTTGATATTGTGCCAGTACCGGTAGTAGAAACCGACCTTGAACAGCCACCAGCAGAAGCTGATCCAGGCGACGTGATTGATATCAATATTGTTTTAGGGGTAACCTACGACCAGTAAGACTTAAACTTGCTGACTGGGAATATCAAAATCTTGTGGCAGGGTTCGGTGTGCTACTTCTTGGGTAATTAAATCGTTTGTCAGTAACCATTCAATGGTTTTTTTCATCGACACCATGCCGTCTAATTGACCGGTTTCAATAACCGAATCGAGTTGGAAGGTTTTATTGTCACGGATAAGACTTGAAACGGCGTAATTTTGAAACAGAATTTCAAAAGCGGCTACGCGTTTGTTTTCATTTTTAAGCGGTAATAACGTTTGCCATACCACGCAGCGTAAAACATCGGCTAACTGCGTTCTGATTTGATTTTGTTGATCGGGTGGGAACACATCAATTAAACGATTTACCGCCCCAGTAGCTCCATTGGTGTGCAGGGTTCCCAGTACTAAGGCGCCGGTTTCGGCGGCGGTAATAGCGGCTTGAATGGTTTCTAAATTTCGTAGCTCACCGACTAAAATAACATCCGCGGCCTGCCGCAAACACGATCGAATGGCTTTACTAAAATCTTTAGTATGAATTTCTAGTTCTCGTTGTTCAATGAGTGAAAGTTCGTTGTGGTGAATAAATTCAATGGGGTCTTCTATGGTGACAATATGCTTATGTTGATTTTTGTTTATTAAATCAACGAGGGCCGCTAAGGTTGTCGATTTCCCTGATCCCATGGCCCCGGTAATAAGTACCAAGCCATTTTTAAACTCAAGCGCTTTTTTAATCTGGTTTGGTAAATTTAGCTGTTCAAAACTGGGCACTGTTTCTGGAATATAACGAAACACAATTGATAAACCACCCATCTGCCAAAACACATTTGCCCGAAAACGTTTGCCACTGTCCTCCGAGCTAATAGCAAAATCGTACTCGGTTCGATCTTTCAGCACATTTTGGTGCTCTAAACCTAGTTGAGTCATCAGGTAAAACTCTAATAACGCGTTGGTAACGGGTGGTTCGTCATCAAAAAAGATAGTTTTATTATTTATTCGACAGCTTGGTTTTGAACCCGCTGACAAAAATATATCAGAAGCGCCTAAGCCAAGGGCTCGCTCTTTAAGGGCTTTCACTATTCCCACCGCATCCGCTGCATCTTTTTTCATAAATCAGATTATTATACACGTATTTCACTTTTAAATCCAGACCCGCATTAGTTTTTATTTAGACGGCTTATCTAGATCGCTTTCTCCTAAAGTTTAATATTGCCTTGAGGGCTTGAGTAAAGGGTCTATTTCTGGTATAATAGTCTGAATGAAATACTCCACTCTCTCTCGTGCAACGGCTCCGTGCCTGGCATTTACGTTAATGTTGGCGATTAATTTTGCGATAGCCCCAACGGCTGAGGCACAAGGTTTTTTAAGTTCAATCAGTCAAGGAGTGGCTTCTATCGGGGCCGCGGTGCAAGCGGGCACCTCACTTATTAGTAGTGTTCAGGGTTTATTTGGAGGTGGCAGTGGTGGCGGAGCTGGGGCCGCAGTGGCCAGTGGTGTACCCACTGTCAGTAATGGTGGTATTTTACCCGGACCAGAAAACGCTGCCTTTGGGGTTTCTTACTTTAGAGATGTATTTTTACCGAACATTACCAACTGGGTGGTAGCCGTGGTATTAGCCGGGTCGGTAATTGTACTCATTGTGGGTGGGATTATGTATTTAGTTGGAGGGGGTAACCAAGAACTACAAACGAAAGCGCGTGAAACTATCATCTGGGGCATGATCGGTACCGTGGTTACTGTGGTGGCTTATGCCTTAGTGCGAATTGTGATTACGATTAATTATTTAGGTTAAATGAGAATTTTATTAACAACGGTTTTTACAGCGGCGCTCTTTGCTTTATTGGCGTTTGGGCAAACGGTTTCGGCACAAACTTCGGGTTTAGCCGAAGCGATTGATCAAGGGCAAGCCGCCGTGAATGACATTGGAAATATAGGCAATGGTATTGGTGGTATTGCTTCGGAAATTAACGCGATTACCAGCGGTGCTGGGCCGACCACTACCACAACGGGCACAAGTGAAGCGGGTATGTTTAACCCAAATGTACTGTTCCCAGCTTGGGGAGAAGGGGGGCAAGTAACGGGGGTTATTGGCAGCAATAATGGCGCGCTCAATCAAGGAGAAGGGCGCTTACTTATTTACTTTATTCCTAAAATTGTAGAACTACTTATTTGGTTAGTCGCTCCTATTATTACTATCATGTTTCTGTATTCAGGGATTATATTTGTGTATGCGGGCGACCGAGAAGAGGAGGTTAAAAAAGCGCGAGACTTTTTCAAGTTTGCGGTTATTGGGCTCACCTTCATTGTTCTTAGTTATTCTATCATGAAAGCGGTCTTCTTTATTATTGTTTAGATTATGAAATCACTCACGCCCAATTTTCGGCTTCTAATTTCTAGCGTCTTAGTGCTCGGAATTATTTATGCGTTAATGCCAGAAGTTCAAGCGGGAGGAATTCCTTATCCAGCTCCGGGCGGTGTGCCTGGCGCTTCGCTTAGTAGCGGTGGTAATCCGGTAGGGGCTGTCACGGCTTTTGCGGTGCTCCTACAAAGAATTGCGGATGGAGCAGCCGCTTTAGCGGCAGCGGTAGCCGTTTTATTTATGGTGCTTAATGGCGCGCGACTGACTTTTGCGTTTGGAAATACCGAAGCTTTAGGAAAAGCAAAAAAAGGGCTTATCTGGGCGAGCGCGGGGTTAGTAGTGATTATTTTTGCGTACATAATTACTAAAAGTGTTATTTCTCTTACTTATTCAGGCGCTGATGGAAGTGCGGTAATTGGGTCTGGAAACTTAGCAGAAACGACTACCACACCCGGTGAGATTGATCCGGTTAATGGAACTTTTGAAGTAGGTGCAGACGGTGAAACGTACTTAGCGGCTGGTGAACGGGTGTTAACTTTTTACCAACAAGGCGCGCCCCGTGAATTTACTATGTACGTACCAAATGGATTGAGGGCGACGAGCATTCATCCGGCTGTGTTACTATTACATGGTGGTGGGGGTAATGGCAGTGCGGTTGCGGCTCAAACCGGAATGTCTGGCGCGGCAGATACGGAAAAATTTATTGCGGTGTATCCAGAGTCTAACGGCCGACCGTGGAACGATGGTCGAGACACAACCAGTTCTTCTATTGACGATGTGGCCTATATAAACAGTGTTTTAAACACTATTGGGAACCAATGGCAGGTGGACAGAACGAAAATTTTTGTCGCTGGTATTTCTAATGGGGGTATGATGACGCAGCGCTTAGCGTGTGCGGCACCAAACAACTTTGCGGGCTTTGGCGTCGTTTCGGCGAATCTTCCAGAGGGTTTAGAAAATAACTGTAACCCACGTGATAACGCTAATATGATGTTGATAAGTGGAACTCAAGATCCGATAATGCCTTATAATGGTGGGGAAGTTGCGAGTGTTCCAGCGCTTAGTCTTGGCGCGGGCGGGAATGTTCTTTCTTTCCCCGATACAGCAGGATTTTGGGCTGCTAAAAATCAATGTGGATTGGCCATTGTAACGGATGTTTCCGATAGTACCGCGGATGGAACTACGGTTGAAAAATTAGTGTATGACGCGTGTGCTCAAGGTACATTAGAAGCCTTTAAAATAACGGGTGGTGGCCACGGTTGGCCAGGAACGACCGGTAATTCATCTTTAATGGGAAATACTTCCACCGATATTAATGCCACGACTGAAATTATTAATTTCTTTAAGGCAAACGGTTTAACGGCTGCCAACTAAAGAGTCGCCTTGTTTAAGATTCTAGTTACCATAAATCGTGATGGAATTTAAAGATTTAGTAACGCAAAGACGCTCGGTTCATAACTTTAAACCGGGTTTTAAGTTGTCCAAAACGCAGTGGCATGAGTTACTCGAATATGTGCGTTACACGCCCTCTGGCTATAACGCTCAGCCTTGGACTTTTAAACTTATTCAAGAAGATGAAGCGATTAAAAAACTGCATAAATTGTGTTACTCGCAGAAGCATATTCTAACGTCGGGGAATGTGGTGGTCGTGATTGGTGATGTTAAATTTGGCGTGCACGAAGCCGACCGAATTGTAAAAGAGTGGCGAGATTTAAGAGGTTTTACCGATAAGCAGAGCGAAGCTTTAAACGCTTCTTTAGTTAAAGATCGCGCAGAGTGGAAACAACGCGAAATGGTGATTCGAAATTGTAGTTTAGCCGCCATGACGCTTATTTATGCGGCTGAAGATTTAGGCTTAGCGAGTTGCCCGATGATGGGTTTTCGGCAACTTGATTTAAAACGAGAGCTGGGGCTAGAAGAACACGAGTTACCGATTATGTTAATTGCACTTGGGAAAGCAGGAGAAGAAGAATTAGAAAGATTACCGCGTAAAAGTGTGGATGATTTAGATCGCTAGTTGACACTAAACGTTAACTTATTACACTCGCCAAGCTTTGACTCATGAACGCGGAGTAGAGCAGTGGTAGCTCGTCGGGCTCATAACCCGAAGGCCGTTGGTTCGAATCCAACCTCCGCAACCAAAAAAATCTGCATCCATTTAATGGATTCAGATTTTTTTAATTGTTAAGCCTGAATTTGCTTATTGCTTTATATTTAAAATAGTTTAAATACATATTGCTATTTTACATTAAGAATTAAACGGGGGATGGTGTAAAAACTATCTCAAAAAAATGCATTTACGCATTCAATTTAACTTTAACAGGGAGGCTTAAATGTCCGAAGCTACCAAACGTGAGAAATTCATTCGAAACGATATTCATGCAAACAAGCGCACGCTTCTATGGCGTGCTGGTCTGGTGCATGAAAGCAAGGTGCCTGTTCAGCAATTTATTTTGCACGATGGATCTCCAGGCTCGCCAGAATTCTTTCTTGTAAAAGAGGGTCGCTGGATAATGGCTTTGTTTCTGCAATACCTCGCAGAGCTTGCAGGTAAGCAGGAATTCGAAATGACCGATGAGTACCGCGCTTTGGCGCGCGTGTTCTTCACGGACGAACAATGTCGTGACGCGACTACGAATCCCGACACGACTCACACGTCGCTGAAGACCATTCTCATCGATTTCGTTGATCCGGTCGTTGAGGTTATTCCACTTAAATAAAAGTCATAGAGCATAGGGCGGCGACTCTCCTGACTCGCCGCCCTTCTCAACCAATTATAGTTTTATTAATACACTATCCTCACCATTCCCCGTTTGCTTCTTACTGAAATAAAAGAATTCTATGCTTGATTTAACCGACAGATGGCTGCAACATCCAGAAAACGATGATATGTATTTTAGAATACTTGAAAGCAGAGAAGGTTCTGACGGAATTACTTATTGGGATGCGTTTCAGGTTGTCAGTAACGATAAAGAAGCCTCTGCTAAAACGTTACAAGCTATAACTCGAGAAGGTTTAATTAATCCGGATAAGGTGCCATTAATTGCTACTCAAGTTCTTACCAGCACGGTTAAAGGAGTTGTGGCAAAGATTGTTTTACATGTGCCAATGTCGGTGAGTAAAGAAGATTTAATAAGAATCAAAAACTCTCAAATTTCGGCGGAAGGTCACTCTACGCCTTTTAGAGTAAATTTAATAAACTAATTTTTTGAAAAGCCTCATAGTTGTGCTAATTTATTTTTATGGCATTAGGCGAAAATATTTTTTCAGAAGAGAGCTTTCCTGTCGGAGGCATTATTTGTCATCCTGATTTACCAACCAATAGATTCAAGGTTTTCGAAGTAGTACAAGAAACGGCTGTGTGCGTGATACATGCCATCGAAGTTGATGATCAAAACCCACTGCGAAAATTTGCTTCTAATACACAGAAAAACGCTGAAAGAGCCTATAGTCTAATGACGCATAGCATGACGCGAGAAATAAGAGGCCAGATGTTTAAAGTTATTTTTTACGTACCTACAGATCCCCCTAAAGAACAAGCGTTTGGTTTAGGGCGAACGACGCATTTAGTGCCAATGAGGGCGAGCACCGCGGATGGGTTTGAAGTAAATCGGGTGCACTAAATTATTCCCCCTGCAACATAACGGTAATATAAGCGCCTGTTGGTTCTTTGGTGACTCCAACGCCAGTTTTTGTGAATCTCAAATAGCGGAATTGTACTTGATGAATCTCCTGAAGAAATCTAAGCCACAGTTATGATTAATTTAGCTATAAGCTATGGAAACCTAACAGTAAGCCTAAGCCGAGCGCAAACACTGTAATTATAAATAAAAGATATTTGAAAATACCAGTGATCAGTTTTGGATCCATATTACTCAGTCTTAAATCCTCTAATTTTATATTGGCGAGAATGTTATTTGGCGGTGTTTTTTTGGTTTTATTTTTTTCGTTTTCTTTGGCTTCAATTATTCCTAAGTGCTCTAAGTAAAAGTAGACTAAAACTTCAATAAACAATATAAATACCCCCTTAACGACAACTTCAGAAACCTCTATTTTTTGCGCTATTTCAAAGATTAACTCGCCTGAACCAAATGAGAGTATAAAGTTGTATAAAACGGCTCTAGCGGGAAGCAGTATCCAGCGATTATAGCGTTCAAATATTTCATATAAAGCCATATCAACCGCACTGACGGCGAGTGTTACGCTTATAAGCATAAAAATAATGAGGTAGGTCATCTCCATATGCTCATTTTACTTCATTTTTCGATAAATAGAGAGAAAATTTTACCGACCTCACTCCCCCTGCAACATCACAATAATATAACCGCCAGAAGGTTCTTTGGTAACCCCAACGCCGGCTTTAGTGAATCTTGAATTACTGACGTTATTCCAGTGCACGGCTGAGTTTTTCCACCAACCAATAGCGGTTTGCGGGTCGCGACGACGCCAGACAATGCTTTCGGCAACAAAGCCTGGAATACTGGCCAATTTTGCGCGTTCAAATGGATCATTTCCCAGTTTATCGGAGTGCGAATAAATAGCGTTAATGACTAAATGTTCTGCAAAATTTTGCGCTACATCTTGTAAGTCGGCATTAAACTGCATGCGGTCTCTACCGCTGTTAACTCTTTCATCGTTTACGCTTTTAAGCACTAAATTTCCTACCCGATTCGCTTCTTCTAAGCCAAGCGTTTTATTGTTTACACTGGCCGGATAACTAGCCGCTTGCCATTGAGAATAGGTACTAATATAGCCGCCAGAAACTTGTGGGCCTGGCGCGGGGGATGAGACCACATACAAAGGTGAGATTTCGAAATCTTGCGTCGTACTCGTTTTAGGAACGGCGGGGAAAGTAACGGTTGGTTTTTCAATAATGGGCGTTACTGGTGCTGGGGCCGGTAGCGGGTTTGGGGTGACATCAACCACTGGTTTAACCTCAAGGGGCTTATTAAAAGCAAGTTCTGTGGCGCCCTCTAATGGGGCTGGGGCTAAGCTGACTGCGGGATATTGATTAAACTGCTGAATGGCAAAGGCCATTTGTCCTCGCGTTAAAGGGCTATCTGGCGCTTGGTCAAAAAACTCAAAAAAAGCGTTCTTTTTTTCTAAGCCTTCGTAGTACGCTAAATACCAAGGGGTGGCGGGGCGCACTGGGTCTTCAAAATAAAATTGGTATAAAATTTTAGCCGCTTCGGCTTTATTGACTGAATTTTCAGCCCCAAAACTGCCGTCGGCGTAGCCACTAATAACACCTCTGTCTTCGGCCACACAAGCGGAAGGACGATACCAAACGCTCTCGGGAATATCGCTAAAACAACTTTTGTCGCTTTGGGCTTGGTAATTTACTTGGCGCTGATATTTAGTGTCCATTAAAAGCTTAATGAACTCCGCGCGGTTTATGCCTTGCTTTGGTTTATAAGTGTCATCTTCGTAGCCTTTAACCATGCCCGTTTTAGCCAGTTCTTTAATAGCTTCTTGGTAAGGTGACGTTCTAATATCACTAAAATCATTGGCTTGCACCATGGGCGCAAAGCTTAAAATTAAAAGGGATAAAAGAAATTTCTGCATATAAAATTATTAAACGTTTTAAATCTGTAAATGTGAATTAGTTGTGATTGACTCTTTGGTCTTTTAGATTAATTATTTACTCATGAAGCGAATAGATGTTGGTGACAAATTAGTATTCCCTCCGGCCAACACGCTTGCTTTTAGAGCCTTATCGGTGATTGAATTACCAGATGGGACAAAAGAGGTCGAAGCTTTTCATATTCCATACGATGCGAATGATGAGGAAATATTGGGTCACTATGCAAAAATTCGAAATTCGGGTTTTATGCGTCAGTATTTAGGGATGCAAGCGCGAGAAATACCACTACCTGATACGTTGTATCGAGTTAATTTTATTATCCCTATGGCTTTTCCGGTACAAATAGACGCGAATGGAGCGGCTTGGACGCCCAGCCACGCCCGCCATGATTGCCCACCTTTTATATTAAAACGTTTGCTCTGATAACTTGCGAGTCTTTTTATTATCATTAATCTGAACTTTGCTTTTAAGCACGAGTGGCGAAACGGTAGACGCGCTAGCTTGAGGGGCTAGTGAGATTCAATTCTCGTGGAGGTTCAAATCCTCTCTCGTGCACCATATAATCAATTGTTTAAACGACTAGTCACCCTAGTTTTTTTGCCTAAAATAAGGTACAATAGAACCCATGGCTAAAGCCCATCCTAAAACCATTTTACGACTTGAAGTACCGCGGGGTAGTGCCCGTGGTCCTTTAGCGTTCGAGCAAGTTTTAGCGACCCTGCACGGTTTACTTTTAAAACAAACGTCACAAACAGGTGATGAAAGTGTGAGTTTTGAAATAGCCCGGGTTAAAGGACGTATTTATTTTTATATTGTCGTGCCCAGTCATTTGCGAACGCTGATTGCTTCCCAAATATATTCGCAATACCCAGGGGTTGAGATTAAAACCGTTCCAGAGTATTTCACCCAAAGTTTAGTGAAAGATAAAAAGGTACTGACGGCGACTTTGCGCCCACAAAATAACTGGGTGTTTCCGTTTAAGCGGTACCCGCAGTTTGAAGATAAATTAAACCAAGTGTTTGAAGATCCACTCGGGCCCATGACGTCTGGTTTATCGCATTTGAACGCCGCGGATGACGCCGCTATTTTACAATACGTCGTGGCACCGATTGACCGAAAGTGGAATGAAATTGCCCAAAAAACCCTGCGTCGATTTATGGGGGGCGGCATGTGGAAATACGAGTGGTTTAGAAATATGTACCAATGGGCGCGATTAAGCCCCAATAAAAAAGAAAGGCAAATGCGCGCGCCAATTTGGATGCTGTGCCTGGTTTTATTTGGCTGGAAGGGTGCTCCCACTTTAGACGGGAGCTCTAATAACGGTGATGAAGATGATATGGATCGACAGTCAAAATCATCGAGCCGACACGACCAAGAAACTGTTTTTACAGCGGCCTACGACAAGTTGATTCGTTTAAATTTTGCGGTCAATATTCGCGCCGTTTATATTCATTCAGACCCAGATGAACTGCATGCCGAAGCCAAAATTCGTGAACTAGCGGGAAGTTTTCAGCAGTTCACGTTAGCCGATCATAACAGTATGGGCATTTCGACACTCTCGCGTGATCGCAAAGATCCGGCTTTTATAAACGTGTTGCACCGTCGCCCTAACGAGCCGTTTGCGCTGAGCCAAGAAGAGTTAGCCACTATGTATCATTTACCGACCGAAACGGTAACCACGCCGTCTATTCAATGGGTGGATAGCCCGCGTTTAGAACCGCCTTCGCATTTACCGGGTAAAGACGAAGAAGAAATCACTATGATCGGACAAACTAATTTTAGAGGCCAGAACACCGAATATGGTATTCGCCCTGATGACCGACGACGGCACGTGTATGTGATTGGGAAAACCGGGATGGGGAAATCAACGCTTCTTGAGAATATGATTCGCGCTGATATTGAAGCGGGTAAAGGGGTTGGCGTAATTGACCCACATGGCGATTTAGCCGAAGCCGTCATGCGCTTTATTCCGAAGCACCGCACCAACGACGTGATTGTGTTTGATCCGTCTGATCGGGCATTCCCGATTGCGTTTAATATGCTTGAAGGAAAAAATGTCGAACAACGAGCCGTCATTGCGTCTGGCTTGGTGGGGGTGTTTAAAAAATTGTACGCCGAAAGTTGGGGACCACGTTTAGAACATTTTTTGCGAAACACTATTTTAGCCCTTATTGAAGCGCCAGATACGACTATTTTAGGAATTCCCCGAATGCTGGTTGATAAAGATTACCGGGAGAAAATTCTGCATTACGTAGAAGACCCGATGGTGCTTAACTTTTGGCGAACCGAGTTTAACGCGTTGCCACCAGCGAAATTGGCGGAAGCGGTGGGGCCGATTCAAAATAAAGTAGGGCAATTTTTATCAACGTCGATTATCCGTAACATTGTGGGGCAGCCTAAATCAACTTTAGATTTACGGTTCGCGATGGATAAAGGTAAAATTGTGATTATTAATTTATCGAAAGGTAAAATTGGGGAAGATAATTCAACGATGCTCGGGTCAATGCTCATCACCAAGTTTCAAATTGATGCCATGAGTCGCGCCGATACGCCCGAAAAAGATCGTCGTGACTTTTCACTGTTTGTAGATGAGTTCCAAAACTTTGCGACCGACAGTTTTGCCACCATTTTATCAGAAGCTCGTAAGTACAAATTAAGTCTTACGATGGCAAATCAGTACATCGAACAAATGAGCGATGAAGTTCGAGCGGCCGTGTTTGGGAATGTGGGGTCACTAGTTTCATTTCAAGTAGGCATCGATGATGCGAAAGTATTATCAGAACAATTTGATGAAGACCGAGTCTTACCCGCTCACTTAGCCGGATTACCGAAATATAAAGTCTACAACCGAATTATGGTTGATGGCATGACGACGCCGGTTTTTTCTGGAGATACGCTACCGCCACCAGAACTGGAAACGGATGAAGACCCCGAAGAACGCGCTAAAAAAATTGTAAACTTTTCACGTCAGCGCTACGCCAAACCGCAAGCCGATGTTGAAGATCGCATTAAACGGTGGAGCCGAAGTGAAAATGAAAAAAAGGGGAAAGATAAAAAATAAATTCCTTTGGCCTCTCCTCTTTTAGAAAGAGGAGACGGGAGAGGTGTTAAATGAAAAACAAATTAAGTAGGAGTATATAATCTAGAACTTAAATTTCATATATTTTAGGAATGGAGGTTTTTAATATATTTAATTATCGTTATCGGCGTAAAAAACTAAGAAATAATGCTACTGAATTTGAGGTGATTTTATGGAGTCGACTTAGAAAAAGACAATGTGGAGGCCATCGGTTTGTTCGTCAGTTTAGTGTTGGGGCTTATATTGTAGACTTCTATTGCCCAAAGAAGCGATTGGTAGTTGAGCTGGATGGAGCTCAGCATGCAGAAGTTGAAAATAGATATTATGATCAAGAGCGAACGAAATATTTAAATCACTTAGAACTTAAAGTTTTAAGATTTTGGAACAGTGAAATTAATACTAATTTAGAAGATGTTTTAGATGAAATTTTAAGTGCACTCGAAGAAATAACACCCCTTTAATTCCCCTCTTTCGAAAAGAGGGGAGGTAATTTGAGTTTTAATCACCCTAATTGTTTCAACGCTCGCATAAATTCATGCCGGGCTTGGCTGGCGGTTTTAGCGTAGACTTCAAAGTTAGGCTCATGGGCCGCTAAATTTCGCATGCGGTGGAGCTTCCAAATTACTTTTTCATTAGGCAGTCGTTTAACCACACGTCTAATTAAAGTCGCGCCATTAGTACGACTTTTAGGGTACAAGCTTTGTAGCGCTGAAATAAAAGCTTTATGGGCATCCATTAGACCGTGGTTTGGGTCTAGTTTTTCGGTGTCTTTAATTTGTTTGCGCGCTTTATAAAACACATTTTTGCTCAGTTTCGGTTTGTGGCTTAATTTCCAAGCTATAAATCCAAGCAAAATAATGACTAGTGGCAAAATCCATAAAAAATCCATACTTAAACTCTAAACCACCTTAAGGATTTTGTCGATCAGCTGGCAGTTTAGGCCTTTCACCTCTAGCGGGTCGTTCCGCTTCTGGGGTGTTCGCTCGTATTTCAGATCTAATTTTTTGTTGTAGCTCCGAACTTGGACGATCGCCGTTGGCTCTTGTGGCTTCTAAGGCTGATTTGGTAGTGGGACTTAATTTTGATTCAAATTTTGATCTAAACTCAGGATTTCTTTCTAAATAATTTTTAACTTGGTCGTGCATTTTATTTTGGTTTGGGGCTGGGCGCATTCTTTCGGGTTTAAAGTTTCCGTCCTCTAACCGGCCTTTAGCCTTAAAGAAACTACCAACGGCTGGTGCGGTTTTTAATGGATAATTCACTCCATATGGAACCGTCCATTCTTCGCCCCGGATGCCTTCGATGGTCATCGTGCTATTAGACTCGTTTACCGATATTACTTTACCCGCTAAGCGTCCTTTATCTCGAGGGTTCCCCCAAAAATCTAACTGTTTTTCTCGTGCACTTTTGTAAAACGGCACTTTTTCTTCAATGGCTTGCTCAATAATTTCAGCCCCACCAGCGGCGTATAATCCGGTTCCAAGTACCGCACTCCCTAGTACATTACTGCCAACTAAAGTAACCAGGGCAATGCGGTAACCCCGTTTTGTATGCTTTAACCCAGAAATCCCTAGCCCGACCGCTAAGCCAATGATTAGCACCCAAAGCAGTGGTAAAAATGAAATCCAATGAGCCACTA